>Ga0256834_1000562_pt1 | contig 26539 bp, 28 predicted proteins | sample 4281140metaG_FD_190536 | JGI IMG/M metagenome (GOLD analysis project Ga0256834, IMG submission 190536) | Hydrothermal vent microbial communities from East Pacific Rise, Pacific Ocean - 4281-140 | ecosystem: Environmental > Aquatic > Marine > Hydrothermal vents | place: Pacific Ocean: East...
CCTTTTAAAGAGTTTATGATTAGAAATACAAGAGAGAAAGATTTAGCTCTATTTTTTAGAATTAGAGATATACAAAATCCACAAAATTATAAAGAAGTTCCTCTTAGTGTTGCTATACCTGCTTTTATGATAAGTGAGTTAAAGACAGCTTTTGAGATAGGATTTTTACTCTATCTACCATTTTTAGTAATTGATATGGTTGTAAGTTCTGTTTTAATGGCCATGGGTATGATGATGCTCCCTCCTGTTATGATTTCTATGCCTTTTAAGTTGCTTATCTTTGTGTTAGTTGATGGGTGGAACCTTCTGGTTGGAAATCTTATTGAGAGCTTTCGATGACTTGTGAATATTTTGGACTCTGTGGAAGTTGTACTTTATATGATAAAAATTATGAAGAGCAGTTAGCTTATAAAGTTGAACTTATAAAAGATGAGTTTTTATTAGATAAGCTAGATATTATCACTTCAAAAGAGTCTCATTTTAGAAATCGTGCTGAATTTCGTATATTTCACGATAAAAACAAGATAAGTTATGCCATGCATACCTTAGATAAAAAATCCCTCGTACAGATTAAAAACTGCTCCATTGTTAGCAAAACAATTTACAATATAATGCCAAAGCTATTAAAAGAGATAGAGCTAAATGAGATATTAAAACAGAGACTTTTTACAGTTGAATTTCTCTGTTCAACCACAAATGAGATTTTAGTAACTCTAATATATCATAAAAAGATAGATGCATCTTGGGAGATAGAAGCTAAAAAACTGGCAGAAATTTTAAATATTGAGTTAATTGGAAGATCTCGTGGAGTTAAAAAGATAGTTACAAAAGAGTATATCAACGAAAGTTTAAGCATCTTAGATAAAAAATACCACTACAAACTATATGAAACGGGCTTTACACAACCAAATAGCTTTGTAAATGAGAAGATGATAGCTTGGGTTAAAAATAAAATTAAAAAGAGTAAAAAAGATCTCTTAGAGCTATATTGTGGACATGGTAACTTTACACTTGTATTAAGTAGTCAATTTAGAAGAGTATTAGCAACTGAAATTTCAAAAAAATCTATTAAGAGTGCAAAAGAGAATGCTACTTTAAATCTGATTGACAATATAGAGTTTGTAAGATTAAGTAGTGAAGAGTTGGTTCAAGCTTTAAATAAAAAAAGAGAGTTTGTTAGATTAAAAGATGTTAACTTGGATGAGTTTTGTTTTGATACAGTTTTTGTAGATCCACCAAGGGCAGGATTAGATGAGAAGAGTTTAAAATTTATAAGTGGGTTTGAAAAAATTATCTATATCTCTTGTAACCCTTTAACTCTAAAAAGAGATTTAGATATTTTAAAACCAAGATATAATATTTTGCATTTTGGAGTTTTTGATCAATTTGCTTATACTAAACATTTAGAGTGTGGAGTAATTTTGAGTCTATAGCTATTTTTAACAAAGCTTGATGATATAATTAAATACATCAAGCTTATAATTGCTTCATATCCTTCGTATAATAGTTCCTCAAAGATTGGATTTAAAGCTTTTTGATTATAAAGATATTTTTCCGCTATCTGGACATTGAGAACTACTATCATCAGCTAGAGTTAAACTATCACCATTTATTTCACCAACACATGTAACCCATTTATTATCTTGTGTAAATCGTTGTATTTCTATTGATATGATTGCTCCTCTATCCTCAACATCATTTGGATTATTTGGATTATGAGTTCTTAAAACACTACAGTACTTCTCTAAAGTAGAAACTCTACCTTCTGAATCTTGGGTTAAACTATCGCCTCCTAGTCCAATGATAAAATCATTTGTTTTTATGCCTATTCTGTCAGCATGTTTGCCTGGAGCAACATTTTTTACTCTAACTCCTAAACTTTGTTTACTATTATTTACATATACTTCTGGGCTTATTCCAATTGAGTAAATATTTTCTCCATTAATCATACGATTTACTAAACTTCTTGCTTCCATCCCTGAAATAGCATATTTTCTATTAGGAGAGTTTATACTACCAGCATAATGCACTCCAACAACTTTTCCAGTTGCTACTTCAACCACTGGACCACCTGAATTTCCGCTACTCGTAAAAGCACTATGATCAAAAGCTTCAGTAGATGCCCAAGGAGTACTCATTTGACGAGTCTCTGTACTTACTACACCTTCATTATATGCAAATACTGCTCCACTTCTATCATCTAAAACATCCCCTGGAAAACCTGCAACTCCGACAACTAATGTTGGAGTTACATAATCATCATACCAATCTAAATATTTAGCATTATTTGTAGCTGAAGGTAATTTTGTAGATGAAGTTAACTTGATAACAGCCAAGTCAGCACATTCAGCATATCCTATTGATTCTGCATTTATCAATCTCTCTTCACCTTTTATCGCAATTCGTAATTCACTAGCACCAACTGCTACATGGTTATTTGTAACAATATGACCTTCAGTATCGATAAAAAAACCAGTTCCCCATCCAGACCCCTCTGCACCTTTTGTTTTTATTTGTACTGTTGCAGCTCTTAACTTTTGATATAAAGGCTCACTAATCGTTGTTCTAGGGGTTGGACCAATATCTGAAGTACCTATTTTCTCTTCAGTAATTTTATCCATATTAGATACAGGGTTTTCACCACATCCTATAAATGCCACTAAAAGTGTACACGAAAGTAAACTTAAACTTAAATTTCTCATTTTTTTCTCCTATTATTAAATATTGTTGTTTTAAACACCTCTAAACTGACACCTGATAAAAATTTTGTAATACCCCTCCACTCAAAAAAATTAAGCAAATACTTTTGCTTAGCTTAAAATAGTTTCTTAAATATGAAACAACCTCTTCCTCTTTTGTAACCTTATTATGACGTACAAAAATTGGATTTTTTGGATTTTTAATGATTATAAAATAAAAAAAGATTAAAAGTTTTGTTCTCTTTATATAGAACTAATTGTTATAAGTTTTATTTATATTTTGGATTTTAAAGAAAATAATTATGATATTTTTAAGTGACACCATTTGCTTATATATTTTTTAGCAAATGGTGATATATGTAAGTTATAACCTGAGTTAGACAAAGTATTATAGTTAATTTATATCGTTGATAATAGTTTTGATTAAATTAAATTTGTTTGAATCATTACTAAAACTTCTAGCAGATCTATCATTTTTTAATCCATCAAATTTTACAACACAAGTAAAATTGGTATGATCATCACGAACACCATCATTATCGCTATCATAGTAATCTATTGAACACTCTTTGTCATCATTTTCTTTGCCATAATAACTACAATAGACATATCCAGTTTTCTCTTCAAAGGTCGGATTTAAAAATCCTTCTTCAAAAGCACTTTCTCTCACATAATTACTTTCACAAAGACCTGATGGAACATGTCTCATGATAACTACATAATCTTCTGATGTAGAAGGTGGCTCTGTTGGTGACTCATGTTCGTCAGAAGACTCAGATAAGTCTCTTATGTATCCATCTTTGTCAAAAGATATTTTTCCGCTATCTGGACATGGGGCATTACTGCTATCAGTCAATGTTAAAATATCTCCATTTATTTCACCGTTACATGTAACCCAGTCAGCATCTTGTGTAAATCGTAATATTTTTATTGATATAACTGCTCCTATATCCTCATCATCATCTGGATTATTTGGATTATGAGTCCTTAAAATACTACAATATTTTTCTAAAGTAGAAACTCGACCTTCTGAATCCTCAGTTAAACTATCACCTCCTAGCCCAATAATAAAATCATTTGTTTTTATGCCAATTTTGCTTGCATGTCTCTTTGGAATAACATTTTTTACCCTAACTCCCCAAGCTCCTCCATTGCTGTGTTTATATATCTCTGGGCTTATTCCAATTGAGTAAATATTTTCTCCATTAATCATACGATTTACTAAACTTCTTGCTTCCATCCCTGAAATAGCATATTTTCTATTAGGAGAGTTTATACTACCAGCATAATGCACTCCAACAACTTTTCCAGTTGCTACTTCAACCACTGGACCACCTGAATTTCCGCTACTCGTAAAAGCACTATGATCAAAAGCTTCAGTAGATGCCCAAGGAGTACTCATTTGACGAGTCTCTGTACTTACTACACCTTCATTATATGCAAATACTGCTCCACTTCTATCATCTAAAACATCCCCTGGAAAACCTGCAACTCCGACAACTAATGTTGGAGTTACATAATCATCATACCAATCTAAATATTTAGCATTATTTGTAGCTGAAGGTAATTTTGTAGATGAAGTTAACTTGATAACAGCCAAGTCAGCACATTCAGCATATCCTATTGATTCTGCATTTATCAATCTCTCTTCACCTTTTATCGCAATTCGTAATTCACTAGCACCAACTGCTACATGGTTATTTGTAACAATATGACCTTCAGTATCGATAAAAAAACCAGTTCCCCATCCAGACCCCTCTGCACCTTTTGTTTTTATTTGTACTGTTGCAGCTCTTAACTTTTGATATAAAGGCTCACTAATCGTTGTTCTAGGGGTCGGACCAACATCTGAAGTACCTATTTTAGGTGTAGGATTTCCACCACATCCTATAAATGTCACTAAAAGTGTACACGAAAGTAAACTTAAACTTAAATTTCTCATTTTTTTCTCCTACTATTAAATATTTTTATTTCTAAAAGTATTATGGCATTAAAAAATTGGATTTTTTGGATTTTTAAAGATACTCTTTAGCAAGTTTAACTGCATTTGTAGCATTTATCTTGCCGATGCTATATCTACTTATCTTATCGGAACTTTGGATTAAAATCTCTCTAATTTGATCAGGAGTTAAAGAAGAATTGACACTCAACATCAATGCAATAATCCCAGCTGTGATTGGAGCTGCTATGCTAGTACCATTTGTATAGGCATAAGAATTGTTTTCAAAAAGAGCTAAAATTCCTTTACTTGTATTGATATTACCTCCTGGTGCTAATATATCTATATTTTCTCCATAGTTTGAGTAGTTAGCTTGTTTATTCAATTCATTGCTAGCCCCAACTCCTATGACACTTGGTAATTCCGATACATCTTTGCCTCTTCTATAATCAAAATCGTATCCATTATTGCCACTAGCAAAGACTATAGTAATACCATCATCTTTTAACTCTTGAAGATAGTTTGCTATTATGGGAGAGATATTTTCAGTCCCCCAACTACAGTTTATGATCTTGGCTCCACTATTTTTAGCATAAATAAATGCTTTTAAAATTGATTCATCACTGCCTCCAATTTGTATTAAAACAAGCTTTGCTTCAGGGGCTGCTCCTACCAATCCTTTACCATTTGCAGGTGAAGCCACAAAACCAGCTACAGCCAATCCATGACCATCAATTTGTGGATTATCATATTTTACAGAGACATTTTTATTATTATAATTAGTATTGTGAGTGTCAATAATATTTTCTTTCAAATCTTCATGGCTTACCTCAAAACTACCAGAATCGATAATTGCAACAACTACACCAGCACCTCTTGTAATCCTCCAAGCCTCTTCTATATCAATATGTGCATCACTATTTATATCATAATCTCGTGCAAATTTTTCATCATAAGCAAAATGCCAAGCATCTTTAAAGCGAGGCTCATCTTTGATAACATAATGAGGTAAGTTGTCATTATAGAGCTTATAATGCGATGAGTTATTATCTGTGTTACAAGCTGTTAAGCTGAACAATAGCACTATTAAAGTAATTTTTAAAAAAACATTTATCATCGTACTTGATACTCTTTTATAAAATTAGGATGAGAAATCATAATATTGTTTTCTAAGTATAACTTTTGAGAAAGTTCAAAAATATCATCATCTTTTTTAACTGTTATTAAAAAAATTGAAGAAGTAATATCTTTGATATTTTTTAGATTGTATTTTTTAAAAATCTGTTGACACGATTTAGCCAGTCTACACTTTACAAAGATTTCTCTTTTTACTCCCATCTTTTGTTCATCTTGGTTCTCATAATACTCTATGATATTATCATATATATCTCTTTGTTCTTTTAATTTATTTAAATATACTTTCTTATCATCTGCAAAATAGTAGACTTCACTCCAAGAGATAGTATATAAAAGTAAAGTTAATGTAAAAATCTTTTTCAAAGTTAATGTCTCCTATTTAAAAAAAGTATTATGGCATGCAAAATTTGGATTTTTTGGATTTAAACCCAAAAAAAATAGAATAATTTTTTAAAGAAGATGTGTAGAAAGCTATGTTTATACTTGTTCTACATCTGATAGGGAAGATATGAAGACTCTTATCTTTTTCATGTAGTAATCCTTTTTTTAATATGCTAAAATTATCACTTTTTTTTTGGATTTCATACAAATAATTTTAATATTTTAGCATTTTTTTGTTTATTGTATTAAAGTTTAATCCTTTAAAAAATCATACCCAAACTTAAACCAATTGAAAAAAGCTTTTCTGTATCAAGTGTATAGTCGCTATTATCAAACCATTTTGTGCTATACATGACATCTGCTTTTGTAAAAAGAATATATTTTGAAGTGCTATATATGTCATATCGATAATCAGCAAGAAAATCGATACTTTGATAGTTAGCATTGTAATGTCCGTTTGAAACTACCACAAAATTATTTATGCCGTAGTTGTATCTTAATTTCAATGATGTATTTATCTTTTTAATGTCATGTTGCATCTTTAGACTAACTCCCTTTGATTGGAGCAAAACAGTTTGAATTACTGGCAAAGTGCCACTTTGGTCAGTTAATCCTACAAAAGATTCTTTTATCCAGTAGGTAGAAAAGAGTCCAACTTTTAATGAGTCTATATAAAATCTTTGCATATATTTTTTAAAATCAAAAATATAGAGGCGATGTTCATTAAATTCAGTTGTTAGCTCAATCAAACTACCTTTTGGTAATTTTACATAATCTTTTAGAACTTCCCCTTTTGTATTATTACCCCACCAATAGATAGCATCTATATTGTTAATAGCTTTTGCATAAAAGTTATAATAATCATACTGATACTCAATATCATCTAAAAAACTATACTCATATAAATAAAAATATTTAAAAACCAAAAAGGCACGAAGTGATATATTTAAACCTTCAACTGCTGAGTTTTTGTTATATTTTCTTTGTTTTAATAGTCTTTCCTGTTCTTCACCTTTTTCAAATGTGCCATATTTTTTAATTTCAACAACATCTGTATCAAAGATATTTATTTTGCCTTTTATAGTATATATCTTTAGACCGGTAGTATCATACTCTAATAGTTTTTGATTGGTATTGGCAATTTTAGACTCTCCTGGACTCCAATTTGTACTATTTAGTAAAGACTCTATGATAAATTTTACATCATCTGTTTTAGGATTAGATAGTTCACTCTCTGTATCTTTTTGTGATTCAATTTTGATAATTTCTGCATTGGATAATGTCAAAAAACTGATAAGAAAGTATATAACAAATATGAAGTTTTGATTTTTTAGCATTTACTTACTCCTTTTCTTTTAATTTAGATTGTATGTTTATCACACATCACATATTTTTTATTACAAATTTAATTTTGATTGTGCTTAGATTCTTCTGTAGGATAATATATGTGATTTATACTGATGGAATAAAATGGATTCTCACTAAAATATATATAATTGTTATCGTCAGAGATATATGCACTCTCTCCAAAATATAAGTTATATAGTTGAATATGAGATATAGAAACACCTCTAAAAAAATCATAAACACCAAAGGTTCCATTTCCTACTGCACCGTCAAGTGCAGTAGTTAAATATGCTATAGTGCTATTATTTAAAGCTAAAACTTTTAGAACTAATTCATTTTCATTTAATATCAAAATGTTATTTTTGTATGTAAATTCATTGTTTAAATGATTTATACTGAAGTATTCAAGATTATGCCCATGATTTCGATTTTTTGATACTACAAATGCATAATTATTATCTTTTGAAACACTTGCATTTATAAAATCAGAACCCAATCTATCTCTAAAATTTTGCTCTACGGTCTCTTCTACATAGCCTGCGCCTGTTTGTTTATAAATGTCAACCAAATCTATTTTATAATTTTCTACCAAAAGGTATTTTTCACTTGGATCTAAATATAACTCACATTCATCTTTATAATCAATATTAAAAATACCTATATTCTCTTTTAAAATATAGTCATAAATATAAACATAAGCAATATCCACAGGGGGCAAAAGAACATAAATTATTTTGCCACTAGACAAAACATATATTCCCGATATTTTTGCTTCGGTATAATTCACGATTTTATTAACTATTACTGGTCTACTTTGTGTTACATCATAGTGAAACAAAGAATATCCAAATGGTTTGCTACTTAATGTAAAAACATCTTTATTATCTTTTGATGTATATGATTCAATATAACTATCTCCTATATATTTTTTGATAGTATCTATGGACTCCGTAATATTCAAATCCATAGATACTGTATTATTTGTATCATTATTCACAATTATATTTGATTTTGAATCAAAAGAGCTCGGGGTTCCACATCCTATAACAATTAAACTCAAAAAAACAATATTTCGTATAAATGTCATAATTACCATGTAGTCATTCTAGCATCTCTATTATTTGATAGATATTAGAGATATCAATATAGTATTTATGATAACTAAAGTAGATAAAATCTCCACTATATGAGACATATGCATCATTCCAATTATGAATTTTATGTAGAGGTTCTGTTGATATGGATGATTTATTTTTATAATCGTATATTGATATCCAATATGCTGGATTAGCAGTATCTAAACTAGTATTATGATTATATATAATATATGCAACCCTATTATTTGGTAACTCTAAAATTTTTAATAATTCCGTAGAAGAAAGAAAAGTCGAAATTCTAGCTCTACTAATATATTGTATGTTTTTATCGTCAAGTTCATAAAATTCTAAATTATGTCCATTTTCTATTTGAATATTTCTTGTAATAACAAAAGCATATTTTTTATTTTTTGATATAGCCACATTTACGATTCTATCGCTTAGTCTTTCTATGAGTTTTTTTTCTGCCGAAGTTCGTAGCAAATTATTAATAACTATTCTATAATTTTCTACCATGATATATTTTTCATCCAAATCAATATAAAAATCAGAACTATGTGGATATGCAATTTTATAATAATCTATTTTTTGTTTTAAAATATAATCGTAGACATAAATATCAATTCTTTCTGTTTCTAAAAATAATACATATATTAATTTACCATGTGATAGGGGATAAACTTTTATTGTTTTGAATGAAGGAAGAGTTACTATTGTATTTATTTTTTTTGGTTCATTTGTTGATACATCATAATCAATTAAAGAATATTCCCATACGGTTTTTGTTTTATCTACGGTTGTAACAAATACATGCTCTTTATCTTTTGAAAGAATTGATTCAGCATAAATATCACCTATTTGATCTTTTATAAGCTCAATTGATCTAAAGGCAGTAGCATTTTTAGTTGAATTTGTTTCACTTATTGTAGGAGTATTGCTCATATGTATAGTTGGACTTGAATTAACAGATTTTTGGTCTCCACAACCAAAAACAAAACTCAAAAAAACAACATAGATAATATTCTTTAAATTCAACATCACTTTAAAACCTTTTCAAGCTCGACTCTATTTTCTATAAATTTGCAATATTCTATGTTACTAAGTTTGTCACATATCTTGCGATTATGCACACTATTTGTCAAAGTATTAGCCCTTTTTATCTCTGAATCAGAAGTGATTTTTTGTTGTATAAATCTTACATTTGCATAAGATTCTGCTTGGTTTGTTAATTCTCCATAAACCGTATTTAATCTTATCTTATATCTCTTTTGTGTATCCTTGTCATATAAATCTTTTAGACATTTTAATTTATTAATTTCACTCTGATAAGACATGCCAAATTGGTCAAAACTTTCATCGCTTAATGCAAGTGGGTATAAAACTATCTTATTTATATCGCTACAAAAATCTCTATTACTCAAATGAGAATCATAATTTATAGGGTTTTTTCTTGTTTGAATTTCAGGCATAGTGTGATAAGTCTCTATTTTAAATACTTTACCCATCAAATCAATCATACTAGCTTCTACTAATTTTCTCATAGAAGATTCTATTCCATCCTCTACATGTTCATAATGGCTCACTCCCAAAGTTGAACCAAATATATTTATACCAAAACGATAACCGTCACTTTTTGTGCGTATTGTTATTTTGCTTGAAACTTTATCTTTTACTACACCATCTTGTACAATCATAAAATCACCAATCATCTGTGAAATCTTATTTTTTATTTTGTATTTGCCTTTATTTTTATTTTTTTTCTCATTTATGCTTAAGTTGATAAAAAAATTTAAACTTGTTGTATCTACCCTGATACCATCATCATATGCTGTGATCGCACCATAAATTGCAAAACAGTTGGGATTGTCTTTAAATTTTTGGTACTCTTTATATGATGATATTACTTTTACTTTGTTGCCAAATTCACTCAATATACTTTGAACCATAGTGCTTATAAAAAGTGGAAGTACTTTACCTTTTGCAGATGATCGAACAACAGCTTTTTGGATATAGATATAAACTGGTTCCGCTTCTCTTTGGTCAAGATAATTTACAAAATCATTGATTTTTATATTGTATTTTGAGATAGGAGTTGAAACTTGTGTATCATACTCTTCACTACCAAAAACAACAATACTAATAAATAAAATAGAGACAAGATATATTTTTATTCTCATGTTCGTTCTTTATCAATCACTATCAAACTTTTTTACAAAAACTTCTAACTCTGATTTTGAGTCTGTTTTTCTAATCTCAATTTTAGCTCCATATTGCTTTAATAAATTAGCTATATCATAGTGTTTTAGGTTATTAGCATAATATAGTGGAGAAAAATTATAGACATCAAATATCGAGATTATAGCATGGTGATTAATTAGCATCTCTACGCTCTTGATATTATCTAGTTTGACAGCTAAATGTAGTGGGGTTTCACCTCTATGATTTTTTTGATCTATTTCCATATCTTTATTTAGAAGTTCTTTTAAAGTAATAATATTTTTATCCATTATCATTTTATGTAAAATGGTATTTCCATATTTGTCGGTATATGTAAAGTCAATATTTTCAGCAATGAGAAAAGAGGTCAATAGCAGAGATATAAATAATTTTTTTTTCATTGCAATATACTTTGATATCCATTTGCTTTTGAAATTAAATCTCTCAAACTTACAGCAAACATTTTTCTTACAGATGAATCTAATCCATCTTTTAACTGTACCCGTGAACGATAACCAATCTGCCCACCATTTAGCATGATTCCTAAACTAGTTGCTTCATTTATAGAGTGTAGAACTATTTGTGATGAACTTTTATATACAATACTATCTTCTTGTAGTAAAAACAGATCAGCCCCCAAAACAGATTTTGATTCTGAATCTGTATAGTCAGTATCAAGATCTGTTTCGCCACTTCCTTTGCCAAAATTGATTCCTAGTTTAAAAGAGGATGATTTTGACATTATATTTTTATCATATTGTGTTAATGCTCCTACTAATTGATATGTAAAAGGTCTTTTGTTTTTATCTTGTAAATAGTTTTTATATGTACTATTTTCAACAATAACTTCAATTTTATTTGCACCAAAATCAGATAACAAACTTTTTATCAATATATCATATGCCCTAGGTAGCTCTGCTTGATTTGAACTATCTGGTGTTACACCTTTTTTTTCAACAAAAATATATAATTTACTATTAGTTTGATTGAGGAAAATTTTATTTATCTCTGTCTCGCTGTTTATATTGGCTACAACTCTTTGCTTTGGTAAAGATATACTAGAAGATGCACATCCATAGAAGAAAAACAACACTGCCATGATAGAGTATATTTTTATATTAATCATCTAAGAAATCCTTTGCTTTTTTTGCTACAGAATCAACTATATATCCTGTTCCAATTTGACTATCATCAATATCTATTCTATTTTCATAATCTGACATAGAGTCTCCCTCTTGTATATGTGTACCGATATTTACCATACTACTTTTTAAAACTCCACAATTAATATATGAATTTTTTATCTCTGTAATCACACTAATATCAACACCAGGATTTTCTTCTATGATAGTTCCAAGATTTAAATTATAAATATCATCCCAACTCTTTTTTTTGCAACTGGTTATATCTACATTTTTAATGATTTTCATAATAGTGATTTTATTACAAAAAGGAGACTCTGAATCTATTTTTGTATCTAACTCAGCTCTTTTTTTTTTCCACTCACTATTGCCATCAATCTCAACATATACATAACAATTATTCTTCTTGGCTTTTTTCTTAACTATATATTGTTCTACAGCAGAGATATCAGCAAAAACAGGTACAAAATATAAACTTAGAAAACAATAGATAAAGATTAGTTTCATAATGCCCTCCTTTTTAATTTAAAAGTGCAATAGTTTAGTATTACACTTTATATACTATCAACCTCCACCAATAGCGACACCAACATTTCCAATTACGATAGAGTTTTTTCTCAACTCTACAATGTTAGTTATTGAACCTATTTCAATATCACCCAAAAGAAATATACCAGCATTTCCAACTAGTACTACATCTTCACCAATTGTTACTTTATTAAATATAGCACCATCAATAGTAATCTTTGGAGCACGCTTAACTGCTTCTAAAGCAACCTCTTTATCTGCATCAATTTTTGCCACTAAAACCTCAGCAACTTTATCTGCAATTGTACCACCCAACACATGTTGTGCTGCAAAACCTATAACTAACATACTAAAGAAAAACTTCTTCATACTCTAATCCTTTTAATTTGATTTACTTTTTTAAGTATGAGAAAATTATAACATATTTTTATTGGATTTATTGGATTTTAAATTAATTTTAAACAATTATATCATTTTAACAAAAAAGCAACCTACCATCCCAGATATCTCTTTTTATAAATCTTTCGCACCTCTTTTTCCTCACTCCAAATGATTTGGGCACTCTTTATATCTACCAAATTTAGTGTAAACTTAAAAAACATATCTTTAGAGAGAGAGTTTTTTTGGTAAATTGCACTTATATCTCCAAAAAATATACCATCTACACCTAACTGTTTACCTATCTTTTTTATCTCTTGAAAATATCTCTGTTGGCTCTTTTGATACTCTAACTCTTGATTTAAAATCTCTCTTTTTTGCATATCAATTATTGTAACTCTATCACTTTTTATCAAGCTTATTTTTATAGTTTCTATTATACTTTTTGTATCTATATGGTCATATGTGGTATTTTTAATTTTTAAAAAAGAGAAAACTTTTTTTGAAGAGTCATCTAAAACCCCAGACTTTAATATAGATACAATCATAGCCTCTGCCATCATCTGAAGGTCTTCACTACTCCAGTGAATAGTTGTCAAATAAATCGCTTTTGTATCTACTCTTTGTATATTCGATATACTATTTGAGCAACCACTTAATAATACTAAGATAAAAGATAAAATAGCTAGTCGCACTATTTTGTATAAACCTTTCTAATCTCTTGCTCATCTATCCAATCTATAGATGCCGTCTCTATATTGTGCAGTTGCAACACTACTTTGTAAAAATAGCTTATTTGATTGTTGTTTCTCTGTTTGATGGCTGTTATAGCTCCATCTAAAATATAACCTTGTGATATATGTTTGCCTATTTGCTTGGATTTTGTTTTATCCATATATTTATTACTGTTTTGATAATTAAGTTCATCTATCAATATAGGTCTCATGGAGCTATCTACAAATCTTGCTCTATTGCTCTTTATTACCATAGTTCTTATGCTATCTGTTATCGCTTTTGTATCTATATGCTCATCAGTTCTATTTTCTATATCTTTTATATCTATAACAGGTGTCCCATCAAATAGTTGATGTTTTAACATAGAACTTACCATCTTTTCTACAACAATGTGAAGATCTTGTGCACCAAAACCCAAACTTGTATCATTTATACTCTTTGGATCAACTCTCATCACTTCCCCTCTATCAAAAGAGGAGTTTGTAGCACACCCAACAAATATAAAAACCATCAATAACCCTATAAACTCTCTCATAGTTTCTGTATCTCTCTAATATAAAATTTAAAACTTTCTGCCTTTTCAGTAGAGCTAAACCCTGTAATCTTTTTACTATCAAGTGCATCTAAAAACAGTGGCTTCCAGATAGATAACTCTTGTCCTATCTCATACTTCTCTTTATCATACCACTTAAAACGATATTCAAATTTACCATTATAGTTTTGTTTTGATAGATTTTGTACTTCTATATAAGCTTCAAGTATGTTATTTACAAATCTTGTTGAAAAGCTAGTAATTTTAACTTTTTTAGATAGTGGTATATTGTTTATTATGATTTTATCTGGTTTTGTAAGTAGATTGTTACTTGATTGATTCTTTGTACAACCGACTAGCATGAGTAGTACACATATTGCTGATATGATTTTAGACATTTATTCTCCTTATTTTAATGGTTTTGAAATTTTTTTATGTTTATATCAAAGCTATTGTCCAGATCTTACACAGCGAACCTCTCCACCACTTGTCTTATCAATTCTACTAACATAACCTTGGGTAAAATCGATACCCCATGCAGTAGAGTTGTTTTGGCTAGTAGAAGATAAATAGGGCCAAGCCAATGGTATATCTACATCCGAAAATGAATCTATATTGTTAAAAATATCTTTGATTGCAGGATGAGATTTAGTTCTATCACTTATACTATTTAATTCATTTATATTTGGGAGTCTCCAGTCTGTAAATCCTGCAAAATTCAAACTATCACAATACTCTATTGCTTCTTGCCATGTTGCAAATGATGTTGTAGTAGCAATATCATCTTGCCACATCAAGCAAGTTGTAGTATCGCTAACAACCTCTTTTTTATCATCTCTTATAAAATCTGCTTTTAGTACACTAAAAAGTAAAAAAGTTACTATGAAAATATTTTTCATTATTTATACCTCCTAATTAATTTTAATATTAAATTTAAAAATCAAAGTTATTTCTTCAATCTTACACAGCGAATAAAATAACTTCTGAACTTAGACTGAGAACTTAGATTAGCAAAGCTGAAATAGACAACAAAAGCAGAAATATTACTACGCTTGACATAGGTAGAAGAAGACCAATAGATTTTGTAGGAATCTTCATAAGCGGTGTTTTCAAATATAGGATTTATACTTGGCTCTTCTTGTCCTTTATCTGCCAGATAAAACAACTCATCAACAGTAGGTAGTCTCCAGTCTCCATATCTACCAAGTACTAAGTCTTTACAATAAGTTGCAGCTGTATCGCCACTAGTATCCATGTAGTTTTTAGCATCATACTTTGCTTGTGTGAGCCATGGCTTTTTAACAATCTCGTTATCTTGCCACATAAGTCCTGTAGCATTGTCTGTGACTATTTTATTTATATAATCTCTGCTGTAATTTATTGTAGCTCCTTTTCGCAAGTCTCCATCATCATTGTTATGATATATTACTGTTTGACCCGTTTTGGGTAGTAATTTGCAAGTTGTGGTATTGGTTTCTATTGTTGTATTAGTCTCTATTTTTATATGTACTATTGCAGGTTCTGAAGTAAAAAAACCATCATTTGCGGTGAAGCTAAAGCTGTCACTTCCGTAGTAGTTTGGATTTGGTGTATAGATTCCATTTTCAAATTCAAATCTCCCATTAATTGGTGGTGTTGTAATTGTGTAAGTTAATACATCATTGTTTGGATCAATTCCAGATAGTATTATAGTTTTTGTTGTATTTTTATTTAGTGTTATGCTTTGTGCTGTTGCTGTTGGTGCTTGATTTGACTCAACAACTGGATTTGGCTTAAATTCACTAGGAGAGCAACCAATAAAAAATATAGTTAACAATACATACAAAACTTCTCTCTTTTTCATCCTCATTTTACTATTTTCCTAAAATCAAATGTTATCTTATCTCTACCATCCATTTCAACTTTTGTTATAATATTTGCTCTTTTGATGCCTTTTTTTCTTAGCTTTAAACTCATTTCATATGCTCTCTCTTGGGCTTTATCGTATTCATTGTTGGCATTAGTGTGGCTTATAATTATAAGTTTTGTGGATTTATCTTTTTGTAGTTCGTTTATATAGCGATTATAAATATCTTGGTATGGATCATCTGCATTTATGTTTTTTGTTGGCTCTATACTTTTTACGACTTCTTGCGGTGAAATTTTTTCGTTAATATCTTCGTCGACATTGATGACAATATGGCTTGGCTCTTCTTCTTGAATATTAATTTTTTTAGAAATAATTTCAGCTTTTGTAACAGGCTCAACACTTTTTATAACTTCTTGTGGTTGATAAAGTTTTGGAGTTACTATCGGTATATTTTTTGAAATATTTATATCTTCTTTTTTATCTATAATTACAATATTTTTTGGCTCTTCTTTCTCTTTTATCAAAATAACAGTATCACTTTTGTTATTATCAACAAAGAGAAAAATAGCCACTATAGCTAATGCAGATAAGGCTAGAACCTTATACCATGTTTTTTTAGGTTTATCAATATCTTGTTTTGGAAGAGGAGTCTTACATGTGCCAAAATTAGTGATACTTTGTATAAAATCATCTATTTTTTTATCATAATTTTTTTCATTCATCTCCATAGACTGTAATCTTCTCCATCTATATGGAATTTGTGTATCTTTGTATCTTATAGGGATGATATGTATATTGTTCTCTAATGCATATGAAACTTCATCTTTTACTCTATCAGAATCTACAGATGATGGGGATAAAAGTAATATTAAAGCACAAGAGTTATCTAAAGCTTTTTCGATATTGTCATCCCAATGTTCACCACCGGGGATATTAAATTGGTCAACCCATATATCAAAATTATGTTTTTTTAAGTCGTTAGCTAAATGCAAAGCAAATTTTGAATCTTTTCTGCTATAACTTAAAAAAATATGTTTTCTATCACTCATGTTTACTCTCCTGACCTTACACAGCGAGTACGATAATCATATGACTTAAGTTGATCGTATGTGTAGCCACCACTACTATCAAAGTAAATAACCCAAGCATACTCAGCCCATTCAGCTTGAGTAGTCGAAGACCAGTATCCATACGATGATGTATTGACAAAAGCATTTTTTATTGCTGTATTTTTTTTATTTTTATCGTTGATACTATTTAACTCATGTATGTTTGGAACCCTCCAATCATCAAAACCTGCAAAACTCAAATCATTACAATATATCATCGCATCTTTCCATATTTTTGTGGTAGTTTCATCACCATCTTGCCACATTAGACAAGTTTTTGTATCGTTAACAACTTTTTTTTCAGGATCTCTTACAAAATTATGGATAATTTTATTTTCCCCTCTAACACATCGAACAAAAAAATTAGAACTTTTATTTGCATCTTCCTTATAACCGTCATCAAAATTAACATACCATGCTTTAGAGATAGTTTTAGAAGCTGTAGATGACCAATAGCTATCATCAAAAGTAATATTTTGAAAAGCATGATCTATAGATGGTTTTTCTAATCCTTTATCTGAGAGATAATATAACTCATCACTAGTAGGTAACCTCCAGTCAACATGCTCCCCAAGTGTCAAATTTTTACAATAAGTTGCAGCTGTATCTCCGCTGGTATCTGTATAATTTCCACTAATATAATTTTCTTGTGTAACCCATGGTTTTTTTATATTTTCACTATCTTGCCACATAATTCCTGTGCTGTTGTCTGTAACAATCTGACTATCTCTAGTGTAGCTTCTGGTGCTCCCTTTTTTTAAATATCCATCATCATCTACATGGTGAACTCTAATCTGTCCTGTTTTGGGTAGAGGTTTACAAGTTGTATTTGTTTCTATGGGCAAATTTTTTGATTTGTCACCATCTACTCCTACTAGTGTGCCTTTTGATTTATTATCATCTGTTTGTATAATAACATTTGACTTAAACTCACTAGGAGAACCACAACCAATAAAAAATATAGCTAACAATATATATAAAATTTCTCTTTTTTTCATCTCTATCTCCAATATTACTTATATATAGATGTTAACTTTTATTTACTTAAAAAATTAGAAATATAACTCTTCAAATACAAAATACCTTATCGACTGTTTACTTTTCTAACCTCTTTTTGTTCTATCCAATCAATAGTCCCCGTCTCTAAATTGTGAAGCTTTAGTGTGATTTTATAAAAATGGTCACCCTTTTGCTTGATAGAAACAACAGAACCATCTAAAATATAATTTGGAGCAATCTGCTTTCCAATCTTTTTAGAGCTACTTTTATCGATGTATTTGCTACTATTTTGATATTTGAGTTCGCTGTTGATTTCTGCTCTCATGGAACGGTCGATAAATCTAGCTCGTTTGCTTTTTATGATAGCGGTTTTGATACTATCTGTGATTAAATTGGTATCGATATGCTCATCTGTTTTATTTTCGACACCACCTACATCTATGATTGGCTTACCATCAAAAATCTCACTACTCAACATGCCACTTACCATCTTTTCAGTAAACAGATGAAGCTCTTCTACACCATAATATGGATTATTATTTTGCATACTATGTGAATCAACTCTCTTTATCTGTTTGTCATCCGCTCCCTCTTTTATATAAAACTTAAATCTCTCTGCTTTTGGAGTTGGAGCTAAGCTTGTTATCTTTTTACTATCTAAAGGCTCCAAAAATAGAGGCTTCCAGATAGAAAGATTTTGTCCAACTTCATATTTGTTTTGATCATACCATTTAAATCGATACTCAATATCATCATAAGAGGTTTGTGACAAATTTTGTACTTCTACAGAAACTTCTAATATATCATTGGTATATTGTGTAGAAGGACCTAGTATTTTTATCTTTTTTGAAGATGAAAGATTGTTTATAACAACACTATCAGGCTTTTTGGCACAACCACTGATTAATAAAATACCAATGACAAAAAGATATTTTAAAAATGCCATTTCCATACTCCTTCATTAAACTACTAAACTAATTTTCTATTATGCGATAATATTGATAACAGTTTTTTTTCTTTTTTATACAATTTAATTCTAAATTTTTATTATTTAAGATTTTACCATCTTTATCTATAATTTTTAGCCTATAATTTACACTCTCTTTTGGTATAAACGAGATAACCTCTATTTTTTTAGGTAAACTACTCCAAGTTTGTAAATTGTTTTGACTATATACAGTACTTAACATCTTAAATAAAACACCAGCAGAAGAGGATTTTTGACTCAAAGCTTCTATTAAAACTTCTTTGCCTGATTCTGCAACTAATCTATTTATCAAAGAGGGAAGAATCCTTTTAAACTCATTTATCTTAATTGCATCTATATCAGATAAAACATAAGACTCTGCAATGATTTCATCAAAAGAGTCTGTTATGACAATCTTATCTATTTTGGATTTATAAAGTTTAAATGTTGGGAGATAGAGCATATCTTCTCTGTTTTTATCAGTTTTTACAGAGATTTTGATTTGCTCTTTGGTAGGACTTTTTCCTATATCAAAAAACAGTTCAGCTCTTTTTTGGGTATCTAACTGTTTATTTGATTTGTATAGCTCTAATTTATCTTTTAGTATTTTAGAATCCTTATGATACTTTAGTGCATTTTTTATATCGATATAAGCATCATTGTATTGGTTATCTTCTTCATACAATAAAGCAGAAACATAGTAAGCAAACGGGTTTTGATAAGGATTATGTGTAGGATTAACACTTTTAAAGAGTTGCTCATATATAGTTAAAATAGTAGAGTACCGCTCTTTTTCATCTTTGAATTTTTCTATTTTATCATAAAACTTATATCGTTCATTTTTTTGAATAAAGTTAGAGTTTTTTGTCTCTACCTTTGCACTTTCAATATCTCCCATCATCAGATAGTTCAATGCACTATAGTTATGCAATAAAACTTTATCATAACCTTCACCAAAATAATCTATGATAGCAATATCTGAAAATGCAACCAAAGGCTTATCTTCCCAAACTCGATAAATATCAACAGCCTCTTGAAAATATCTTTTAGATTCTTGATGTTTGGATTGATGAAATGTAAGTAATCCTAAATCTGTTTTTTCCAAAAACTTACTTGTAGGCATTATGGTAGTGTTCATATAGTTGGATACACTTTTGCATCCAACCAATAGATACGACAAAACAATCATTATAAACACTTTCATAAGACTTTTCATTTACAAAATACTTCAAATTTTGGAGATTTCAACAGATGCAATCTCCTCTTTTAATTTCACAAACTCTCCCTTATCATCAAAAGTCACTATTCCCCTACCCTTGATACGACCTTTGGAATTATAAATAAACTTACACTCTTTATCATCACAATTAAGTGTCATAGTTTTTGTATCATTTATCTTATAAACTTTATGTTTTGGTTTTTGGGTGATTGATTTGTAAAAAGCATAAAGAACCATGTTTTTATCTCTTTTAAACTTTGCATCTTTAATATCAGGTTTTTTTTCTGCAAAAAATATAAAGTAATCCTTTCTAATAAAAAATTTTGCAATCCTACTAGTAACTTTTGCTTTTAAATAGTTTAATTTTAAAGTATCTAAACTCTCTATCTCGCCTAAAGTAACACCTTTGAACTTGACACTATAATTATTTGCATTTGCACTTAAAAATGTTGCTAATAAAATTATCAATACTGTTTTTAACATAAAATATCCTTTATCTAATTTTATATACCATTGTATAAAATTATAGTGTAAAAAATGTTTTAGGAGAAATTTTTTGCATAAACATTAAACCAAAGTCAACAAAACAACCAATAAAACAGGTGGTGTTACAATCAAACCAAACTTTGAGTATTGCCAAAAACTTATCTTTATACCTTTTTGATTTAAAGTATGAAGCCATAAAAGAGTTGCTAAAGAGCCAAATGGTGTCATCTTAGGTCCTAAGTTACAGCCTACTATATTTGCATATATCATAGCAGAATTTCCTATATCTTTTAGTGCTATATCCATCACCATGATTGTTGGCATATTGTTCATAAAAGCACTTAAAATTGCACTCATAAATCCAGTCCCTAAAACTGCTATCAAATCTCCCTTTGCATCTAGTGCCATAAGAGCAGTTGTTAGATACTCTGTAAGTCCTGCATTTTTAAGTCCATAAACAACTATATAAAGCCCCAAGCTAAACCAGACAACTTGCCATGGGGCATTTTTAATAATTTTTATAGGTTCAACTGTTTTAGCTATAGTTGAGATAAGAAGAAAAATCAATCCTCCGCCAAGAGCAAAAACAGATATAGGAATATCATAAGCATCACCTATAAAATAGCCTATAAGCAAAAGTAGTAAAAATCCCCATGAGAAGTAAAAAAGAGTTCTGTTTTTTAAAACACTCTCTGGCGATTTAAGAAGGTCAATATCTACTGTTTTTGGTATATCTTTTCCAAGCACCAATAAAAGAACTATAATTGTTACAGTAACACTAACTATAAAAGGAATGAACATATTTGAAAAGTACTCTGCAAAACCAATATCAAAGTAGTTTGCTGTTACGATATTTGTAAGATTTGAAAATACAAATGGCAAAGATGCACTATCGCTTATAAATCCACCTGCAAGTAAAAATGCCAAAATTGTTTTTAGGTTTAGTTTTAACACTCGCATCTTTGCCAAAAGTATAGGAGTTAGTATCAAAGCCGCTCCATCATTTGCAAATAGAGCTGAAACCAATGCTCCAAGCAGTATAGAATAGACAAACATCTTTACACCACTACCATTTGAAAACTTAGCCATCTTAAGAGCACACCACTCAAAAAATCCAATCTCATCAAGTACCAAAGAGAGTATGATGATACCGATAAACGCCAATGTCGCATCCCAAACTATATCCCAAACTATAAAAAGATCACCAAAACTCACAACCCCAAAAACATATGCAACAACCGCACTCATAACAGCAGTTGTCCCTATCTGAAGTCCACGAGGTTGCCAGATAATAAAGATAAGAGTAACTAAAAATATACCACTAGCCAAGAGCATATTTTACCTCTTTTAACAGTCTCTTTTTTATCTCTTTATAAGTTATCTCAAATGCTTCAAAATCTTCTCCATCAGGATCACTAAAGCCTACATATATCTTTTTTACAGATTTTGGAAATGTTGGGCAACTCTCATTTGCTCCGTCACATACTGTAACAACCAAATCAAAATCTATATCTATAACTTCATCTAAATGTTTAGAGTGGTATTTACTACTGTTGATACCATGTAGCTCTAAAATTTTTTTAGCATTTTCATTGACCTTGCCAACTGGGTTAACACCACAACTATAAGCTTTTACATCATCTAAAAAATGATTTATCAAAGCTTCACCTATGATAGATCTACAACTGTTCCCTGTACACATAACAAGAACTTTTCTATTTTTTTTCATATAAGTATCTTAGCTTATGTTTTGTTAAATTGAGTCATGTTATACTTCGCAAAATTTTTTATAAGGAGGGGTAGATGCAAGCTACTAGAGAATTTGAAAAAAACTATTTTACATTTTCTGCGATGTTAGCTTATCTACCTCTTCCTATCGTAAAGATCTTAGCTACTCCAAAAAAAAGCCTCAGCTCTTGCAAAAAATTTTATAGCTTAAAAACAAGACTAACACTTTTGTCAAATATCTTTATACCTAGATGCACATACTACACAGTCTGTTTTGCATTTCGAAGATCTGGTACTCATCCTCCCCTACCCTAAACTTTTTTAATCATAATTTCACAAAAAATATAAAAATACAAAGGGATAGTAATGTCAAAAAATTATATAGTAGGATTTCCAAGAATTGGAGAGCAAAGAGAGTTAAAAAAAACCTTAGAGAGTTTTTGGGCTAAAAATAGCTCATTTGATGAAGTAAAAAAAGTAGCAAGTGAACTTAAAAAACGACACTGGCTCTATCAAAAAGATGCTGGTATTGAGTATATAAGCTCAAATGATTTTTCACTTTATGACAATATGCTTGATATGATTGTAACTCTTGGAGCAACTCCCAAAAGATTTAAAAATCTTGAAAATGAAGAGTTGTATTTTGCAATGGCTAGAGGAGACAAGAGTGCAGTTGCAATGGAAATGACTAAGTGGTTTAATACAAATTATCACTATATAGTGCCTGAACTCTCACCTGAGGATGAGTATAAACTTAATGCTTCAAAGATTATTGATGAGTACAATGAAGCAAAAGCTTTAGGCATAAAAACAAAGATAAATATCATAGGACCTCTAACATTTTTAGGGCTTTCAAAGAGGATAGATGGTAAGGATACTTATGAGTTACTAGAGAGTATTTTACCAATTTATAAAGAGCTTTTGAAAGAGATATCTAAATTAGACACAGATATAACTGTACAAATTGATGAGCCAATATTTGTAAAAGATAGTGAGTTAAGAATATTAAAATTTATAAAAAATACTTATACTGAATTAGCAAATGTGAGTGAAAATATAAAAATCGTTGTTTGTACATATTTTGAACACTCAATTGAGGCAACTGAGATTTTGGTTGATACTCCTATCTGGGCGATTGGACTTGATTTTTTGTATGGAGATGAAAATATAAAATCGTTAGATTTAATAAACAAAAGTGGTAAAAAACTAATCGCAGGAGTAGTTGATGGTAGAAACATATGGAAAAATAATATATCAAAAACTATATCTTTATTAGATCTAATTTCTAAAAAAGTAGATAAAAAAAATATCATCATAAGTTCATCTTGTTCACTTCTTCATATCCCTTTTAGCCTAAAATATGAAAAAAATCTAGATACAGATATAAAAAACTGGCTAAGTTTTGCAGTAGAGAAACTTGATGAAATCTCTCTTATTTCAAAACTTTTTTTAGGTAAATTAGATGAAAATGCCAAAGAAAAAATAAAACTGAATAAAAAAGCAAATGAAGATAGAAAAACATCAACACTCATTCACGACAAAGAGATTCAAAATAAAGTAGCAAATATCACAAAACTACAAAGAGATGGGAAATACGAAGATAGGATAAAAATTCAAAAAGAGATTTTAGCATACAGTGACCTTGTCACCACCACAATCGGCTCATTTCCTCAAACTCCAGAAATTAGAAAAGCTAGAAAAGATTTTAAAAGTGGAGATATAAACACTTTAGAGTATGAAAAACAGATGAAAAACTATATAGATGAGTGCATAAAGTTTCAAGAAGAGTGCGGCATTGAAGTGTTAGTTCATGGGGAACCTGAGAGAAATGATATGGTTGAGTATTTTGGTGAACAGTTAAAAGGTTATGGATTTACTCAAAATGGTTGGGTTCAAAGCTATGGTAGTAGATGTGTAAAACCACCATTTATATTTGGTGATATAAGTAGACCTAATCCTATGACCGTAAATTGGATGAGTTATGCAGCAAGCAAAAGTGATAAGATAATGAAAGGTATGCTAACAGGTCCTGTGACAATTTTAAACTGGTCATTTGTAAGAGATGATAAGCCAAAAGATGAAGTCTCAAAGCAGATAGCAGTTGCTCTAAGTGATGAGATAGATGATCTTCAAAATGCAGGAATAAAAATCATACAAGTAGATGAAGCCGCCTTTAAAGAGGGGTATCCACTAAGAGATGCAAAGATAAAGATTTATGAAAAATGGGCAGTTCGAGACTTTAAAATAGCAGTAAGCAAAGCAAAAGAGCAGACTCAAATCCATACACATATGTGTTACAGTGAATTTAACGACATCATAGAAACAATCGAAAACATGGATGCAGATGTAATCTCAATAGAAACCGCAAGAAGTGGAAACGAACTACTAAAGATATTCAAGCAAACAGGATACAAACAAGAGGTAGGACCTGGAGTTTATGATATCCACTCTCCAAGAATTCCAACAGTAGAGGAGATAGTAAAACAAATAGAGTTACTACTAGAAGTTCTGCCTTGTAAACAACTCTGGATAAACCCTGATTGTGGCTTAAAAACAAGAAAATGGGAAGAGGTAAAACCAAGTTTGGAAAACATGGTAAAAGCTGTAAAGATAGTACGAGAAAATATCTGATAGTTTTTGGATGCAATACTAAAATACAAGTATTGCATCTGATGGTATAATTATTGTGATATATAAGCTACAATTTTTTTAAAATTTCTACTATCTCTTTTTGATAATAAATCTCAAAGCATTTAGTTTTATAAAACCCTCTGCATCTTTTTGGTTATAAACTTCATCCTCTTCAAAAGTACAAAATGCTTCATCAAAAAGAGAGTCATCAGATGCTCTTCCAACCACCATCACATTTCCCTTATAAAGCTTTAGTCTAACCACTCCATTTACACTCTCTTGAGATTTATCGATAGCAGCTTGAAGCATCTCTCTCTCAGGTGAAAACCAAAAACCATTATAGATAAGCTTCGCATACTTTGGCATAAACTCATCTTTTAGATGCATAGCCTCTCTATCAAGCGTGATACTCTCAATCGCACGATGAGCTTTTAACATGATAGTTCCCCCTGGAGTCTCATAACATCCTCTAGCTTTCATACCAACAAATCGATTTTCAACGATATCAATCCTCCCAACTCCATGTCTGTTTCCAAGAGCATTTAAACTCTCTAACATAGATGCAGGGGAGAGAGTTTTACCATTTAAAGAAATTGGATCTCCACACTCATAACCTATCTCTATATATTCAGGCTCATTTGGTGCATCCTCAGGTGATGTTGTCCATCTCCACATACTCTCTTCAGGCTCTTTGTTTGGATCTTCTAAAATCAAACCCTCATATGAGATATGAAGTAAATTTGCATCCATTGAGTATGGGGATTTGCCTTTTTGTTGATCAATCTCAATACCATGTTTTTTAGCATATGTCAAAAGTTTCTCTCTTGAGTTTAAATCCCACTCTCTCCAAGGAGCAATGATTGTTAAGTTTGGATTTTGACTAAGATAACCTACCTCAAAACGAACCTGATCATTTCCTTTTCCAGTAGCTCCATGACTAACTCCATCTGCACCTACTAACTTTGCAATCTCCACTTGTCTTTTAGCTATTAATGGTCTTGCTATTGAAGTTCCTAAAAGATACTCTCCTTCATAAATCGTATTTGCACGAAACATTGGAAAAACATAATCTTTTACAAACTCCTCTCTTAAATCTTCTATAAAAATATTTTCAGGTTTTATCCCAAGAGCTAATGCCTTTTTACGAGCTGGCTCTACCTCTTCACCTTGCCCAATGTCTGCTGTAAAAGTTACAACTTCACAACTATACTCATCTTGAAGCCACTTTAAAATGATACTTGTATCTAATCCACCACTATATGCTAAAACTACTTTTTTAACCTCTTTTTTCATTTAACTATCGCCTTGTATAAAAAATTTGTCTAATTTTATCTAAAAATATATTTTAAAAAGTAATAGACTATGTAAAGTTCACAACTTTTGAATTTAAGCAGAAATAAAAGAACAAATATAACTTAA
>Ga0256834_1000563_pt1 | contig 26511 bp, 12 predicted proteins | sample 4281140metaG_FD_190536 | JGI IMG/M metagenome (GOLD analysis project Ga0256834, IMG submission 190536) | Hydrothermal vent microbial communities from East Pacific Rise, Pacific Ocean - 4281-140 | ecosystem: Environmental > Aquatic > Marine > Hydrothermal vents | place: Pacific Ocean: East...
TGAAGATATAAAAGCAGTTTCATTTGTTGGTTCAACTCCAATTGCACAATATGTTTATCAGCGTGGCACAAAATCAGGTAAGCGTGTGCAAGCTCTTGGTGGTGCAAAAAACCACATGATAATAATGCCAGATGCAGATATGGAGCAAGCAGCAGATGCGCTTATGGGTGCGGGGTTTGGCTCAGCTGGTGAGCGATGTATGGCAATTTCGGTTGCTGTGCCGATTGGCAAGGAAACCGCAGATAAGCTGGTTGCCAGCTTAATACCAAAAATAAAAGCATTAAAAATTGGCCCCGCTACAGACGAAAATGCTGATATGGGGCCATTAATAACCAAGGCGCATCAAGAAAAAGTTATTGATTATATTAATCAGGGAGAAAAGTCAGGTGCTGATCTTTTGGTAGACGGGCGTAATTTTTCGCTTCAGGGATATGAAAATGGCTATTTTGTTGGTGGCACTTTATTTGATAATGTCACATCTGATATGAGCATTTATAAAGATGAGATTTTTGGCCCTGTTTTATCGGTGGTACGAAAAAATAGTTTTGATGAAGCAGTAGAGCTTATCCATAGTCATGACTATGCCAACGGCACGGCAATTTTCACTAGAGATGGCGATGCCGCCCGTGATTTTGCAGATAAAATAGAAGTTGGAATGGTGGGTATTAACGTGCCTATTCCAGTGCCAGTTGCATATCATTCATTTGGAGGTTGGAAAAAATCATCTTTTGGCTCACACGGAATTTATGGCCCAGAAGCGATACATTTTTATACTCGGCTCAAAACAATAACAACCCGCTGGCCAAGTGGGGTAAAAGAGGGGGCGGTGTTTACCTTCCCAAGTTAGAAATCCAAGTCCCCCTCCCCCTTGCGGGGAGGGTTAGGGGTGGGGGTAAGAATAAAACGGTGCGGTCGAATTAGCGAAATTATAGACTAAAGTTATCACGTTTAACCCCCACCCGACACGGCTAAAGCCGTGCCACCCTCCCCGCAAGGGGGGGAAAAGAGAAATATTAAAAAGGAGACGATTATGTCAGAACCAAAAGGAAATCTAAGAATTAATGCCGATCGCCTATGGGAAACACTTATGGAGATGGCAAAAATTGGTCCAGGTATTGCTGGTGGTAATAATCGCCAAACGGTTACGGACGAAGATAGCGAGGGGCGCAAATTATTTCAACAATGGTGTGAAGAGGCTGGCCTAAGCATGGGTGTTGATAAAATGGGCAATATGTTTATGCGACGTGAGGGAGAAGACCCTAACGCCCTGCCTGTTTATGTTGGCTCGCATCTTGATACTCAGCCAACTGGCGGTAAATATGATGGGGTGCTTGGTGTGCTGGCGGGGCTTGAGCTAGCTCGAACATTAAATGACCTTGATATAAAAACTAAACATCCGATTGTTGTGACCAATTGGACAAATGAAGAGGGCACTCGCTTTGCCCCAGCAATGCTTGCTTCGGGTGTTTTTGCTAAAATGCACACGCTAGATTGGGCATATGATCGAGAAGATGCGACGGGCAAAAAATTTGGTGATGAGTTAAAGCGAATTGGCTGGCTTGGAGAAGAAGAAGTTGGGCAGCGAAAAATGCATGCTTTTTTTGAGCTGCATATTGAGCAAGGGCCAATTTTGGAGGCGGAGAATAAAGATATTGGCGTGGTAACGCATGGGCAGGGTCTTAGCTGGACGGAGGTTGTTGTCACGGGCAAAGACAGCCATACAGGTTCAACCCCAATGCCAATGCGTAAAAATGCAGGGCTTGGTATGGCAAAAATATTGCAGCTTGTTGATGAAATAGCATGGGCGCATAAACCCGATGCGGTGGGTGCAGCGGGGCATATTGATGTTTATCCAAATTCACGTAATGTAATTCCCGGAAAAGTGGTTTTCACGATAGATTTTCGCTCACCCGATCTCGCAACTATTCAAGCGATGGAAGATGAAATGAAAGCGGGTGCTAAAAAAATCTGTGCGGATTTGGGTCTTGAAATTAGTTTTGAAAAAGTGGGCGGGTTTGATCCTGTAAAATTTGATGAAAAATGCGTTTCAGCAGTGCGAAATGCAGCAGAACGGCTTGGTTATAGCCACCGCAACTTAATATCGGGTGCGGGGCATGACGCATGCTGGGTAAACCGAACTGCTCCAACCGCTATGGTCATGTGCCCATGTGTTGATGGGTTAAGCCATAATGAAGCAGAGGATATTTCAAAAGAATGGGCAACTGCTGGGGCAGAAGTTTTAATGCACGCAGTGGTTGAAACAGCGGAGATAGTTACGTGAGAGAAGGGGTGAATATATTGCTAAACTCTCTCACCATTCCTAACCCTTACCTATATTGGAGAAAGGGGATTTGGGTTTTTGCAATAGGCGCAATTTTTATAATATTTCTTTCTTCTTCTCTTGCCCCTTCTTTTGCAGCTCCTTTGCCTAGTGCGAAATGGGATTGGCAGCTTTCTGTTGAAAACATAAATCCCCCTAAAAACATAAAAGCATTTGGGGCTGATCCTGATAGTGTGACAAGCGAGCAAATTTTGGCATTAAACAAGGCAGGGGTTTATACTATTTGTTATGTTTCTGTCGGCACGTTAGAAAATTGGCGCAGTGATAAAAATATTTTTCCCTCAAATATAATTGGAAAAACCTATGGCGATTGGCCAGATGAAGCCTTCTTAGATATTAGCAATAATGAGTTAGTTAATATTATGGTTCAAAGATTTAATAATTGCGCTGCTTTAGGTTTTTTAGCAATTGAGCCAGATAATATGGACGTTTACATCAATGATTCAGGCTTTAATATTTCAAAAGAGCAGACCTTAGATTATATCAGATCTTTGGCAAAACATGCCCATGCTCTAAATTTAGAAATTGGGCAAAAAAACGTGCCTGAGCTAACCAGCGAATTAGTTAGTATAATGGATTTTATCATTACTGAAGATTGCTTTGTTGATGGTTGGTGTGGTGATGTTTTGCCTTATATAGCGGCGAATAAACCAGTATTTAACGCCGAATATACCGATACAGGCGTAGATTTTAATGCCGCTTGCACCTATGCGGCAAAATATAAAATATCGATGATTTTAAAAGATAGAGATTTAACTGTTGAGCGTGAAATTTGCCCTTAAGGGTAAATATATTTTTGAGAGGATAAGGATATGAGCAAAGTAATAAAAGGTGGAACTATTGTTACCGCTGATCGCACAAATAAAGCCGATGTAAAAATTGAAAATGGTATTATCACCAAGATTGGGCAAAATCTTTCTGGTGATGAAATGCTTGATGCTAGCGGTTGTTATGTCATGCCCGGTGGCATTGATCCGCATACTCATTTGGAAATGCCATTTATGGGCACTTATTCAAGTGATGATTTTGAATCTGGCACTCGTGCGGCATTGGCAGGTGGCACAACTATGGTGGTGGACTTTGCCCTGCCAAGCCCCGATCAATCTTTGCTTGAAGCTCTCTCAATGTGGGATAATAAATCAACCAGAGCAAATTGCGATTATTCATTTCACATGGCTATTACTTGGTGGAGTGAGCAAGTATTTGATGAGATGCAAACCATTGTGCAAGATAAGGGTATCAATACGTTTAAACATTTTATGGCCTATAAGGGTGCTTTAATGGTTGATGATGATGAAATGTATTCATCATTTTTACGTTGTGCCGAGCTTGGCGCATTACCGCTAGTGCATGCCGAAAATGGTGATGTTGTTGCCCAACTTCAGGCAAAATTATTAGCTGAGGGAAATAATGGCCCCGAAGCACATGCCTATTCTCGCCCACCAGAGGTAGAGGGCGAAGCAACCAATCGTGCTATTATGATTGCCGATATGGCGGGTGTGCCAGTTTATATTGTGCATACATCATCGGAGCAGGCGCATGAGGCAATTAGGCGAGCAAGGCAAAATGGCATTCGTGCCTATGGTGAGCCTTTAATTCAACATCTCACATTGGACGATAGCGAATATAAAAATAAAGATTGGGATCATGCAGCAAGGCGGGTTATGTCGCCGCCGTTTAGAAATAAAAAACACCAAGATAGTTTGTGGGCAGGTCTGCAATCTGGCTCATTACAAGTAGTAGCAACCGATCATTGCGCTTTTACTACAAAGCAAAAACGCATGGGTGTGGGTGACTTTACCCAAATTCCAAATGGCACAGGCGGGCTAGAGGATAGAATGCCAATGCTTTGGACAAATGGGGTGAATAAGGGGCGTTTAACAAAGCAAGAATTTGTTGCCGTCACTTCAACTAATATTGCTAAAATCCTAAATATCTATCCTAAAAAAGGCGCAATATTAGAAGGCTCAGACGCTGATATTGTTGTATGGGATCCAACGCTTGAAAAAACTATTTCAGCCAGCAGCCAGCAATCAAGCATTGATTATAACGTATTTGAGGGCAAACAAGTAAAAGGCCTGCCACGTTTTACTTTAACTAAAGGGCAAGTGGCTATTGTTGAGGGGGCGATTAAAACCCAAGAGGGACATGGTGAATTTGTTGCTCGCAAACCATTTCAAGAAGTCAATAAATCGCTCTCAAAATGGAAACAAGTAACAGCTCCACGCAAGGTTAAGCGTAGTGGAATTCCGGCTAGTGGGGTTTAAGTATATGAATTTATCAAAACAATTTCTTTTCTTGTTCCCCTCCCCCTTGCGGGGAGAGGCTAGGGGTGGGGGTTCTAAGCAAAAACTAATTAATACCCTGCCGCTTTTTTACCCCCACCCGACACGGCTATCGCCGCGCCACCCCCGCATCAAGTGCGGGGCAGGCTCTCCCCGCAAGGGGGAGGAAAAGAGAGGTTGTGTTTTATGAGTAATAAAAACACTGTAATTTCCACCAAAAATATGTCCCTAACCTTTCAAACAAATGATGGGCCAGTGCATGCACTTGAGGATATAAACCTTGAAATTAACGAGGGTGAGTTTGTTTCATTCATTGGCCCGTCAGGTTGCGGTAAGACCACATTATTGCGGGCAATTGCTGACCTTGAACAACCAACAAAAGGCGAGATTAAAGTTAATGGACTTAGCCCGCGTGAGGCACGGCGCACTCGTGCCTATGGCTATGTTTTTCAGGCTTCTGCTCTGCTCCCTTGGCGCACTGTTGAGCAAAATGTTGCTCTGCCGCTTGAAATTACAGGCGCAAGCAAGCAAGAAAAGAAAGAACATATTGAGCGCACAATTGCTATGGTTGATCTTAAAGGGTTTGAAAAAAAATTCCCATGGCAATTATCGGGTGGCATGCAGCAACGTGTTTCCATTGCTAGAGCCTTAGCGTTTGATGCAAAAATCTTGTTAATGGACGAGCCGTTTGGTGCACTCGATGAGATTGTTCGAGATCATCTTAATCAGCAATTATTGCAATTGTGGAATAAGCATAAAATGACAATTTGTTTTGTCACTCATTCAATTCCTGAGGCGGTTTATCTTTCAACAAAAATTGTTATCATGTCACCACGCCCTGGTAAAATTGCACAAATAATTGACAGCCCACTTCCAAAAAACCGCCCACTTGATATTCGTGAATCAAAGCAGTTTTTAGATATTGCCCATAGAGTGCGTGAGGGTTTGCGTGCTTCTCATTCTTATGATGAGGAAGAGGCATAGATGGAGCGGGTTTTTCAAAGTAAAATTTTTGCAATTTTGGTGGTGCTTTTAGCAATATTAGTAATTTGGTATGGCGCAGCAATAAAGCTAAATACGCCTTGGCAATTAGGGGTTTATGAGCGAGCAGAAATAACCCAGTGGACAAAAAAACAATTTATTAAAGACACACTAAATCAAAAACGGCCTGTGCTACCCTCAGCCCACCAAGTTTTTAGTGAAATGTATAAAACCACATTTTTAAAACCCATTAATTCCAAACGCTCACTTGTTTATCATTCATGGATAACCCTTAGCGCAACCCTATTAGGTTTTGCGATCGGCACTTGTTTTGGAATTTTAATTGCCATCGGCATCACCCATAATAGGGCATTAGATCGCTCGCTTATGCCTTGGGTAATTGCCAGCCAAACCATACCTATTTTGGCGATAGCACCAATGATTATTGTGGTATTAAATGCCGTCGGGTTATCGGGACTTCTTCCCAAGGCTCTTATTTCAACCTATCTAAGTTTTTTCCCAATTGTAGTAGGCATGGTCAAGGGTTTTAGATCACCAAGAAATATCCAGATTGATTTAATGCGCACCTATTATGCATCACCATTACAGACTTTTTTCAAACTTCGCTGGCCATCAGCCCTACCCTATCTGTTTACCTCAATGAAGGTCGCAATTGCCATTGCATTAGTTGGTGCAATTGTTGGTGAATTGCCCACGGGTGCGGTTGCAGGGCTTGGCGCAAGACTTCTAAGCGGTTCATATTACGGTCAAACGGTGCAAATTTGGTCGGCTTTATTCATGGCGGCAGCATTGGCGGCAATTTTAATTATGATTGTTTCATTGGTTGAAAAGCACGTCACTAAAAATATGGGAGCAAAGTCATGAACTATGGCCTAAGCACCAATTGGGGAATTATTTTTGCAGCATTTGCATTTTGGCTTTTTGCTTGGTTTTTTAATAACTGGCTTGTTAAACAAGAAGGTAAGAAACATAATCTAAAAAACTTTAACCTCATTGCCGTGCCAATTATTTTTGGCATCACCTTGTTAGTGCTTTGGGAGGGCATGGTGCGTGGTTTTAATGTTCCAAGCGTTTTATTGCCTCCCCCCTCAATGATTTGGGAGCGGTTGATAAGTTCGACAGATATACTTTGGCTTGACTTCAAGCAAACATTTTTAAAAGCGGTTTTAATTGGCTATGTACTTGGCTGTGGTTCTGGTTTTTTGGTGGCGATTGCAATTGATCGCTCGCCATTTTTACAACGTGGATTATTGCCATTAGGCAATTTTGTTTCTGCCCTGCCTATTGTTGGTGTTGCGCCAATAATGGTAATGTGGTTTGGCTTTGATTGGCACTCAAAAGCAGCGGTGGTCATAATAATGACTTTTTTCCCAATGTTAGTAAACACAGTTTCTGGTCTTGCAGCCTCAAATGTGCTTGAGCGTGATTTAATGCGCACCTATGCTAGCTCATATTGGCAGACACTATTTAAATTGCGTTTGCCTGCCGCTAGCCCGTTTATATTTAATGCACTTAAAATAAATTCAACTTTGGCACTTATTGGAGCAATTGTTGCGGAGTTTTTTGGAACACCCATTTATGGAATGGGTTTTAGAATATCAACAGAAGTTGGCAGAATGAATGTTGATATGGTGTGGGCTGAAATTGCGGTTGCCGCAGTTGCTGGCTCGCTTTTTTATGGTGTGATTGCCTTAATAGAAAAAAAAGTCACATTTTGGCATCCCTCAATAAGGGGTGGGAGGAATTAAATATACTATAATCAAAAAAGGGAGAATATGACTATGAAGAAAATATTACAAACAATTGCTATAAGTGGATTTGCGCTTATGGCCGCCCCAGCATTTAGTGCTGACGATGTTACGCTGCAATTAAAATGGGTAACACAAGCCCAATTTGCTGGCTATTATGTTGCAAAAGACAAAGGCTTTTATGATGATGTTGATCTAAATGTAACCATCAAAGCTGGTGGGCCAGATATTGCGCCCGCTCAGGTGCTTGCAGGGGGTGGTGCTGATGTAATAATTGACTGGATGCCAAGTGCGCTAGCAACCCGAGAAAAAGGCGTGCCATTAGTTAACATTGCCCAACCATTTAAATCATCAGGCATGATGCTAACATGTCGTAAAGATAGCGGTGTTTCATCACCTGCTGACTTTAAAGGTAAAACCCTTGGAGTATGGTTTTTTGGAAATGAATATCCATTCCTATCATGGATGAGTCAGCTTGGCCTATCTACAAATGGCGGAGCAGATGGAGTTGAGGTTCTAAAGCAGGGCTTTAATGTTGATCCTATTTTACAAAAACAGGCCGCTTGTGTTTCAACCATGACCTATAATGAATATTGGCAAATAATTGATGCTGGTCTTAAGCCTGCAGATCTTGTTACCTTTAAGTATGAAGATGAAGGAGTGGCAACTCTTGAAGATGGTATTTATGCACTAGAGGGTGATTTAGCTAACCCTGAATTTGCCGATAAAATGGTGCGTTTTGTAGCAGCCTCAATGAAGGGCTGGAAATGGGCAGAAGAAAACCCAGATGCAGCGGCAATGATTGTGCTTGAAAATGATGACACTGGCGCGCAAACTGAAGCACATCAAAAACGCATGATGGGCGAAATAGCAAAACTTACTGCTGGATCAAACGGATCACTTGATGAAGCAGATTTCCAACGCACAGTTGATACATTATTAGCTGGCGGCTCTGACCCAGTTATCTCTTCTCAACCTCAAGGTGCTTGGACACATGCAATCACCGATAAGGCATTGGGTATGTAAGAGTTAATAGCCTAGATATTATCTAAAAAGGCGGGGTAAAATCTCCGCCTTTATTTCTTCTTTTTAGCTATTATTGTAGTTTTATCGCTATGACAGCATAGTATTAATTATGTTGTCATTCTGAACGAAGTGAAGAATCTATTGAAACCCTTCACTTCGTTCAAAATGACACCCAGACTTAGCGGTGCAGGTGTATCTTTATGCAAAACAGATTAGTATAAGAGATATAAAAATTAGCGAATATATTTTGGTGAGAATTTTATTTTTCGTGGGCTATCACCAGATGTATGGCGCATTAGATATTTATAAAAAATCCCAAAGCAGATAAAAATAGCAAATGAAATTGCTAAGTAATAAAGTGCAGCAACACTAAAATGTAAAAATACATTATAATCACGCTCAAATAATTCACCTGCTTTATTCATTAAATCTTTTTGCTCATTTATCACCGGCAAAGTGAAATAAACCAAAGCTGTTGAATGGAATAAAAATACTACTTCATTTGTATAAGCTGGCCAAGCTAGGCGGATCATATTTGGCCAAGTTATAGAGATAAACTCTCTTGTTCTACTCATGCCAAAAGCACGTGCTGCTTCAAGTTCACCCTTTGGTACGTTTTGATAAGCACCATAAAGAATTTGTGCTGTATAGGCCGCAGTATTTAAAATTAAAACCATTGGCCCTAAAAATAGCGGGTGTAAAATCAGCCAATCAATCCCCAGAGGTTTCCACACTGTTAGGTTGAGTGATAAAAATATTGAGTAAAACATAAAAAATTGAATGAAAAGCGGCGAACCACGAAACGCATAAATATACATTGCAGCGATTGAAGAAATAATTTTACTGTTTGAAGCACGCATTAATGTCAGACCAATGGCAAATAAAAAACCAATTGGAATTGAAGAGGCAGCAAAATAAATATTAAACAAAGATGGCTTAGCCAAAATGATAATATCTGCAATAATAGGTTCAAGCCAATTCATCATGTTGCCTCAACCATTCCACGTCCTAGTCTTTTACGTAAATATTCAAAACCACGCTCTGAAAGATAGGTGATGAGAATATAGAATAAGAAAATCACAAAATAATATTTCCAACGCCAATCAGGATGCACAAGCCCTACTTGTTTAAGATAATTTGGTGCGCCTAACCTGTCTGCCCATAAAACAATATCGGCTATTTGTAATAGTGAAAGAAGCGAGGTTGCTTTGATTAATAACATCCAAACATTTGAAAGCCCTGGAAGAGCGTAAATCCACATTTGCGGAATATGAACTCTATATAATACCTGCCTTTTATTCATGCCATATGCATGCGCCGCCTCTAGTTGGCCTTTTGGAACGGACGCCATAGCACCATGAATAATATTGGCAGCAAATGCGCCATAAACTATTCCCAAGGATACCGAGGCTAAAATTAAATATTGAAATGTACCCAAAAACCATTGTGCTTCTTTGCAAGGTGGCCAAACACCGGGTATAATCTCACTTTGGGTGCAGGCTGAGAGGGAAATAAACCATTCTACCCCTTGCTCAAAAGCAAGCGGAAAAAATAAGAAAAACAAAACATCAGGCACGCCACGCACAATGTTTATATAGCCCATGCCAAGCCATCTAAGCGGAAGGTGTTTTGAATTACGCATGCCTGCGCCCAAAAGGCCAAGCAACAGAGCCACTAATGCCCCAAAAATCGCCGCAAAAATTGTAAATCTAAAGCTGGCATACCACATCATATGCTTGCCATTGGTGATATATTCCACCTTGGCTATTAGATCATCGCCCAAAATATTTATCAGCCAATCAGGCATGAAGTTTTCTTTTTATAGTTTTTTGAAAATATTATTGCTTGAAAAAAATCGGGCAGACAAATCCGCCCGACTAAGTAAAATTAAACCTCTAAGGGTTAAGTTGCCCTAGTTTGAATAAAAAGGACCTTTTTCAAACCATTTCGCAATAAAGCCATCAAGCGTTCCATCGGCTTTAACAGATTCTATAGCTGCATTTAATTTAGCTTCAAGCTCGTCATCACCTTTACGCAATCCCATGCCTACACCGCCGCCAATCATTACCTCAGGACCTGAAAAAACAAGTGCGCCATTTGAGGCCTTAACAATTGGTTCAAGATATCCACCATCTGCCAAAACAACATCAACATTGCCCGCACTTAGGTCAGCGATTGATTGATCTGCTGTTTCATAAGATAGGATTGTGTTATTTGCAGCAAAATTTTCCTCAGCATAGCCAGCTTGAATTGTTGCGCCCTGCACACCAATTTTAATGCCAGAAACATTTGAGAAATCAACATTAGCACCAGCTATCATAGCATAGCGTGATGGATCTGGTGGATAATAGTCATTAGTAAAGTCAATGGTTTCCATGCGCTCATCAGTAATTGACATGCCAGCAATAATTGCATCATAATTTCCAGCAATGAGGTTTGGAATAATGCTATCCCATTCATTAATCACCCATTCGCATTCAATTTCAGCACGTTTGCAAAGCTCATTGCCAAGGTCAATTTCAAACCCTGCAATTTTGCCATCATCGCCAATAAAATTCCACGGCGCATAAGCACCCTCTGTGCCAAGGCGCACAGTTTGGGCATTTGCTACACCACTAAAAGCAACAGCGATTGCCGCTGCTAAGATTATTTTTTTCATTTTATTCTCCCTATATTATATTCTATTAAGAACAATTATTATTGTTTAGTAATTTTACAAAAGAAACTCATAAAAATCAGTTTGTTTTGCATTACCTTTAAGTAAAGCATATTTTATTTGTTATGTCCTGCTTTAACTAGGAATTTTTTAGCTACCATGTCTCTATTAGCTACCATGTCTTTTTTAGCCACCATGTCCTGCAGCTTGCAGGAATTTTTTTAATCGTTCAGATTTTGTCTGTTCAAATATTTGCTTCACGCTACCCTGCTCTTCTATTAATCCATCAGCAAGAAATACCACTCTATCAGAAAGATCACGTGCAAATTTCATATCATGGGTAACTAAAATCATGGTTCGTCCCTCTTCGGCCAATAATTTTATTACCTGTAAAACTTCACCCTCTAACTCAGGATCAAGCGCAGAAGTTGGCTCATCAAATAACATTACTTCGGGGTTGATACAAAGCGCACGGGCAATTGCTACTCTTTGTTGTTGACCGCCTGAAAGTTGATTTGGATAGGCATTTTCCTTGTCAGAAATCCCAACTTTTTTAAGCAGGTCAAGTGCCTGAATGCGGACTTGTTTTGCGTCACGCTTTTGAACGTGAATTGGGGCTTCCATGATGTTTTCTATCACAGACATATGCGACCAAAGATTAAATGACTGGAAAACCATGCCAATTTTAGAGCGCAAGCGATGTAATTGAGCAGGATTAGCAGGAGTTCGATGTTCAAAATTGCCCTTTAATGCAATTTCTTCTTCATCAACCAAAATTGACCCCTGATTTGGCACTTCTAGCATGTTGATACAGCGCAACAGAGTTGATTTTCCTGATCCTGACGAGCCAATAAGCGAAATAACTTCGCCCCGATTGGCAGATAATGAAACCCCCTTAAGAACTTTTAAAGCACCAAAACTCTTATGAATATCACGCAACTCAATAATGGGGGTCATTCATTACTCCAATAAACTCTCAATTAAGAGGTAACAAAGCAGGTTTATTGGATAAAGGCAAAGCTAAAACACATATTTTGGTTTACTCTAAGCCACCTAAGAGGTTGGGAATTAATTCTCCAGTTAGTTTTTGAGCTGAATATTGCGCTCTTAAAACATCATAACGGTTGCTTATTTGTTCAGCTTTTGCGGCAAATAATTCTTGTTGAGCATCAAGTAATTCAAAAATTGTCCGCTCACCTGCTTTAAATTGTTCAGTATAAAGACGCACAACATCTTTGCTTGCCTTGATGCGTTTACGGATAGATTTTTGCTTATCCTTGGCTGTACTAAGTATGCGAATAACATCATTAACTTGGTTTTCAATATCATATTGAGCCTTACGATAACGGGCAGTTTTTTCACCGAGTTTTGCTTCAGTTTGCGCAATTTTTGCTTTTATGCTTCCGCCATCAAATATTACTCCACGTAACGCAAGTTGAATGCGTGCGTCAGCAGATAGTGGGCTTTCTGCCCCAACATTATGTTTTGTACCGCCAGCACCCTCAAGAGAAAGCGTCGGCATATATGACCTTTCAAGTGCAGTTTTTTGATGTTTAAGGCTTTCTATATCAATAAGAATAGCTTGCATAAAAGGATTGCGATCAGAATATTTTTCTATTTCTGAGGCTTTAATCTCAGCAATATTATTATTTGTTTTTGGCTTGCTTAAATTTTCTGGCTCTAGGCCTGTAAGGCGACGAAATTCAGATGCGCTTTGTTGGCGTTTTGATAACATATCAAGAGTTTGAGTGCGTGCCCCCTCAAGTCGAGTAAACGCTTTTTGCACATCAGCTTGAGTTGCATTTCCACCCCGCTCATTTATGCTCACTAAGCGATAAGTTTCTTTATGTGCTTTTTCATTCTCATAAGAATTAGCGATTAATAAATCTTGCTCAAGGACTTTTAAATATATATCTGAAACATCAAATAATACTTTAGATATTTTATGAGCTAAGCGTTTTTGAGCCGCAATTTTGGCTGTTTTAGCAAAATTTACTTCCTCTGAAACCTTACCAAAATCATAAAGTAATTGGCTAAGAGTAAACGATGTTTCAGAGCGTATTTGGGTAACTAATTCATCAACACCTGCCCCATATGCACCCTCAGGACCTGAAGATAAAGAATAAGATATTTTAGGCCGTTGTTTCACTTTTGCTAATGACACAGCAGCAGCAGCCCCAACAGCTTGCCATCTTGCAATGCTGATAGTGGGATTTTGTTCTAAAGCAACAAATGCAACTGCCTGCAAACTCATATCCATTGAAACGGGGGTTTGTTGTCCAGCAGTTTTTAATGGAATGATATTAGCAATATTTCCATTTGCATTCTCTTGCATTGCTTTATTATTGGCTACATTTGGATTTTCGTGAGCAATAGCTAATTCATTGGGGGTTAGTAATTCCTCGTTGAAGCTGGTTTGAAAGGCAGTTTTTGTGGTGCAACCAGAAATAGCGACCAAAGCACAAATGCTAAGTGCTAAGATCGCAATGCGACTTTTGGCAATGCTAGTAGTTTGATGACTGGTTAACAATTGATTGACCTTAAACTAGTTTCTTAAGTGCCAATAATTAAGACTTACGGTTAATACTAACTTAAATTTTGTGAAGTTTTTTAAAATAACTCAACTTATATAAAGGACTTGCAAATATTTGGAGGTTTAAGAATTTTAAAAAACGTCATTAATAGAGATATAATTTTCCAAAGCATTAATCATTAATCTTTATAATTATAATTTGAGCTTTAACAAATTCTCAAAAACAGAGCTTGTTATGAATGGATTGGATTTTTAATTTAAGTATTAGAGAGTGAAAACAACTACAGAGAATTTTAGTATTAAAATTTTTTGATATAATTGTTTTTTGAAAGATTAAATGGCGCAAGATAATTTAAATAGTCAAGATAGCACAGATGAGTTAGTGGGTGCAGCAGATGAAAATGCTTCAGCAACTGCCCCATCATCTCAAAGCGATTCTGCTTCAAGTGAAACAAATAAAGAAAATTCCAGCCAAACAGTCGCTACAACGGGTAGTGAATTATCGCTTGATAAAGCGTCATCTGATCCCGATATGATTGATAAGCCCGCACCAGACCAAACTCTAATAATTGACCTTGCAGATAGAACTAGCCTTAAATTTTCGTTTAAACTTGAAGATGCCCGTGTTGGCTTGTCTGATGTAGATTTAATTATTGAATTTCCTGATGGGGCAAGAATAATTTTGCTAGAATATGGTTTGCAGGTAACTTCTGATATAGCTCTTGATGCTGAATTTGGTGATGCCTTATTCACCGGCCAAGATCTTGTTGCAAGAGTTGGTGAATTTTCTGCCGATGATTTAGAAGAAGCCAGAACATTTTCTTCGTTAATTGAAAGTCCCAATCCAACTAATGGCGGTGATGGTGAATTTAATGCTGTTTCTGAAGAAGAAACAGAATCAGAATCTGTAACACAAACCCCAACAACGGTTCAAAGTCCTGCAGTTGATATTTTAATTGATGATAAAAAAGGCGATAGTTTCGTCGAAGATGAAAATACTAGCACCTCTGAGATGATTGCTGCTGACGAATTAACGGGAATATATAATGAAAGCTCCTCAGCATCTGCCGCTCCTGTTGAAGAGGGTTTAGACATATTACCTGATTCAGAAATTACCCTTAGAGTTTTGGGTATTACTGAGCAAACTTCTGAATTACTATTAACGGGTGAAACCTTAATTAAGGGAGCAACTCATCGCCCGCCAGCAGAAGAAGATCCCTCGCATAGTGCAATGAGTGCCGATGAAATTATCAATGGTACAGCAGGACGAGATATTATTTATGCTGATAACCCTGATTTAGCACCAACTGGCACAAGTGCTGTTGCATTAGAAATTACGGTTGAAATCCCTTTTACTGGCTGGACGCCTGTTGCCCTCTCTGTCACTGGCTTGCCTGCTGGAATGAGTGTGCTTGATGGTGTTCATACGCCAGCAGGTGCTCAATTTAATGCCGATGAAGAAGAGCCGCTTATTCAAACTATTCAACTTAATTACATTATACCTGAGGGTGGTGCTGATGTTGATGAAAATGGATTTTTTAACCTTGGCTCAATCACCATTGAATATTTACTTGATAATGGCGGTGGAGGACTTGGTCTTTCTGCAGCTACCACTCAGCTTGGTGTTGCTCAAATCACTGATGATGGAGGTTTATATTTCGTAAATCCTGCAACTGAAGCACTCATCACAGTTATTTCATCAGAAGCTCCTGGGAATATAATTAATGCGGGTGCTGGGGACGACAAGATATTTGCAGCCATTGGTGAGGATCAAATCGATGGTGGTGCAGATTATGATATTGTTAATTATTCTATTTCACGTGAGGGAATTAATGTCGATCTTGGTGCTGGAACTGCATCTGGTGGCTATGCACAAGGTGATAGTTTAACTAATATTGAGGGATTAGTTGGAACTAATTTTTATGATTTTTTAACTGGTGATGCAGGCGATAATAGTTTTGAAGGGCTTGAGGGAGCTGATATTCTTACAGGTGGAGCAGGGTCTGATACCGCTGTTTATGCCAGCTCAGAAGAAGCCGTAAGAGTAGATCTTGGCACAGGCATGGGCTATGATGGTCATGCAATTGGTGATTTGCTTTTTAGTATCGAAAATCTAACTGGTTCAGATTTTGATGATATTCTAACTGGTGATGCTAATGTTAATATTCTAGATGGTGGTGCTGGTAATGATTTAATTGAAGGTGCAGCTGGTGCTGATATTATGATTGGTGGTGAGGGTATTGATACTCTTGATTACACCAATTCAAGCGCAGGTATTTCAATTGACTTGACCGCAAACACTGCATCAGGCGGTGATGCACAAGGTGATATTATTTCAGAGTTTGAAATTATCAGGGGTTCGGCCTTTGCTGATAATTTAAGCGGTACTTCACAAAGCAATATTTTAGAAGGTGGAGCGGGTGATGATGTAATTATTGGTAGAAATGGCAATGATATATTAAGCGGTGATGCGGGCATTGATGTAATTGATGGTGGAGCTGGAGCTGACACAATTGATGGCGGTGACGATGTTGATACACTTACCTATTCAAGCGCACAAAGCACGATTTCTGTTGATTTAGAGCTTGGAACTGGCTCAGAGGGGGATGCTCAAGGTGATATTATCACTAATATTGAAAATGTCACTGGCTCTGATTTTGCCGATGTTATAAGGGGCGATAATCTAGCCAATGTCCTTGATGGTGGCTTACGAAATGATGTTTTAGAGGGTCGAGGCGGAGCAGATACCCTTATGGGTGGTGGTGGAGATGATATTGCTTCCTACGATTCATCAACCGTTGGTGTAAATGTTGACCTGTTAAATTCTATAGGTAGTGGCGGTGATGCAGATGGTGATACCTATAATTCAATTGAGGGCATAGAAGGAAGTGGCTTTGATGACATTCTAATAGGCGATAATAATGATAATGTTTTGCATGGTAATGCTGGCAGTGACATATTAAGCGGCTTGGGTGGAGCTGATGAACTTGATGGCGGTGATGGAATTGATACAATAGATTATTCGGCATCTTTGGGTAATGTTGAAATAAATCTAATTGAAGGTACTGGTGTTGGTGGTGACGCACAAGGTGATGAAATAAGCAATGTCGAGAATATCATCGGCTCTGCTGGCGATGATAATCTTATTGGTAATTCAGTTGCTAATAGAATTGATGGTGGTGATGGCAACGATGTGCTGAATGGCGGTGGCGGTGGTGATCGACTTGACGGTGGAGATGGAATAGATACGGCCTCTTATTTCAATGCAACTGGAGATATAGAAGCAAATCTTGATGCTGGCTCAGGCTCAAGTGGTGATGCTTTTGGTGATACATTTTTTAACATCGAAAACCTTTCAGGAAGTGCATATAATGATACTTTAGTCGGTAATTCAGGTGTTAATATTCTTAGCGGCGGCGGCGGAAATGACGTTCTTCGAGGTCTTGCAGGCGATGATATTTTACAAGGAAATGATGGCGCTGATATACTTGAAGGTGGCGCAGGTGCCGATCATATTGATGGTGGTGATGGTATAGATGCAGTTGATTATTCTGGCTCTGGGTCGGCTGTTAATATTGATTTATTAAATGGTATAGCAACTGGTGGTGATGCCGATGGAGATACATTTGCATTTATAGAAAATGTAATAGGATCAACGCTTTCTGACACTTTAACAGGCAATGCATCTGGTAACAGACTTGAAGGCGGTGCTGGTAATGATAGTTTACAGGGCGGTCTTGGGGCTGATACTTTGGATGGTGGAGGGGGCGTTGATACAGCCTCTTATGCCCTTTCTGTTGATGCAGTTCAGGTTGATTTGGCAGCAAATACGGGTATTGGCGGTGAAGCAGAAGGTGATAGCTTCTTATCTATAGAGAATCTAATTGGCTCAGCAGGAAATGACACTCTAACAGGCAATGCTTCAGCCAATGCCATTACTGGTGGTGATGGAGATGATATTATCTTTGGCGGATTGGGTTCGGATCAGTTATTCGGCTCTGATGGTGATGATAGTTTAGAGGGTGGTTTTGGAGCTGATCTAATTGATGGTGGAGCAGGAATAGATACTGCAAGCTATTCTACTTCTATTGTTGGTGTAGATGTTGACCTATTAAATAGCACTGGCTCTGGCGGTGATGCACAAGGTGATAGTTATAATTTAGTAGAGAATGTTGATGGCTCAAACGAAGACGATATTCTAACAGGCGATGGTGGCGATAACCGTTTACGAGGGCTTGGTGGAGATGATATTATTGATGGCGGTGCAGGTGCGGATCAAGTTGAAGGTGGCGCAGGAGATGATGTTTTATCTGGCGGTGCTGGTGTAGATAATCTTATTGGTGGTTCGGGTAATGATACGCTTGAAGGCGGTGAAGGTGGTGATGTATTAACTGGGAACTCTGGTTTTGATACAATTAGTTATCTAAATTCAACTTCTGCTGTTACAATCAACCTTGCATTAAATACTGGCTCTGGCGGCCATGCGCAAGGTGATAGCTATTCTAGCATTGAGGCAGTTATCGGTTCGGGTTTTGATGATAGTCTTACAGGTAGCTCAGCTATTAATGCGCTATATGGTGGTGGTGGCGATGATGTTTTGGTAGGGGGTGGTAATGCTGATATTATTGATGGTGGTTTAGGGATTGATTTAGCCGATTATTCCACCTCTTCTCAAGGTGTAGATGTTTCACTAGATACTGGTATTGGCTCTGGTGGTGATGCACAAGGCGATATAATTTCCAATATTGAAAATTTAACAGGCTCAGCTAGCAATGATGTTTTAAGCGGCAATGGTCTTGAAAATGTTATTATTGGCGGTGATGGGAATGATCTAATTTTTGGCTTTGCAGGGTCTGATAATCTGCAAGGAGGCACGGGCGGTGATACAATCTCAGGTGGGTTGGGTGCTGATATTATTGATGGTGGGGCAAATTTTGATACCGCAGACTATTCTTCTTCTAGTGAAGGTGTAACGGTTAATCTTGCAACAGGAATTCACTCAGGCGGTGATGCGCAAGGTGATAGCCTAACTTTAATCGAAGCTGTTTCAGGGTCTGCATTTAATGATGTTTTAACTGGTGATGCCTCAGGTAATGTTCTTTCAGGTAATGCAGGGAATGACACGCTTTTTGGTGGCTTGGGAAATGATAACCTATTTGGTGGATTAGGAAGCGATACATTAGTTGGTGGGGCTGGAACTGATCTACTTGATGGTGGAGGCGGGATTGATACTGCAGATTATTCAGCTTCTAGCCTAGGTGTAACTGTTAGCATAACAAGTGGCAATGGTTTTGGTGGTGATGCACAAGACGATAGTCTTGTTAGCATAGAAAATCTAACAGGCTCAGCCCAAGATGACGTGCTTGTTGGTGGCTCTTTGCTTAATACGCTTATTGGCGGGTCAGGAAATGATATTCTTGAGGGGCGTGCGGGTGCTGATGTTATCGATGGTGGAATTGGCATAGATACTGCATCTTATGTTAGCTCATTAGATGCAGTTACTATCAATCTTGATACAAATGTAAATATTGGTGGTGATGCAACGGGCGACACTTTAACTGGTATTGAAAACCTTACTGGCTCATCTGGTGATGATAGTTTAACTGGTAATGCAGGCGTTAATATTTTAAACGGGTCTTCAGGAAATGATATTCTTGTTGGGCTTGGCGGTGGCGATACATTAACTGGTGGTTCTGGTATAGATACTGCCGATTACTCAGATTCTGGTGCAGCAGTAACAATTAATCTTCAGGCTAATTCAGCCTCTGGTGGTGACGCACAGGGCGATAGTTTTTCAAGTATAGAAAATGTCACTGGATCAGTTCATAATGACACTTTAATAGGCGATGCAAATGCAAATGCGCTGGATGGCGGGCTTGGTGATGATTATCTGGTTGGTGGTGCAGGTGCTGATACTCTAATTGGCGGGGCAGGGTCTGATACTGCTGACTATTCAACTTCTGCTGGTGTTGTTAATGTAAACTTAAGCACAGGCGTTGGCATCGGTTCAGACGCTCAAGGTGATATTCTTTCAGGGATAGAAAATCTTCTTGGCTCAACTCAAGGTGATATATTAACGGGTAATGCCTCTACTAATATTATTACAGGTAATGCCGGTAACGACCAAATAAGTGGGCTTGAAGGTAATGATAATCTAATTGGTGGATTAGGCAATGATGTACTTGAAGGTGGAGTTGGTGGCGATATTCTTAATGGCGGAGATGGCATTGATATTGCAACTTATGTAAACTCCAGCCTTGGTGTTAATGTAAATCTAAGCACGGGTGCTGTTTCAGGTGGTGATGCTGTTGGCGATAGTTTTATCGATATTGAAAATGTTACTGGCTCAGCTTTGCATGATGTTTTAACTGGTGATGGATTAGACAATGTCCTTGATGGCGGAGTTGGTAATGATACGCTTGCTGGCCTTGGCGGTGCTGATACTTTAATTGGCGGTGCTGGTATAGATACGGCTGATTATTCTGCCTCAAACGCAGGTGTTACTGCCGAGTTGGTTGCAGGTACAGCTTCTGGTGGTCATGCGGCGGGTGATACGTTATCTAGCATTGAAAATCTCACAGGCTCAGCTTTTGTTGATATTCTAACAGGAAACGCCCTAAATAACACGCTTGTTGGTAATGCTGGTGATGATACTCTAAGCGGTAATGATGGTGTTGATAACCTATCTGGCGGCGCAGGTGACGATATACTTACAGGTGGCACGGGTAATGATATAATTAGCGGCGGAGCTGATGATGATTATCTAGAGGGCGGTGCAGGCGCAGATAATCTTGATGGTGGAGCTGGGACTGATACAGCATCTTATGCACTTTCTATTGGTAATGTTAATGTAGATCTTAACCTTGGCACTGGGCTTGGTGGTGATGCACAAGGTGATACTCTGGTTAATATCGAAAATCTTATTGGCTCATCTGGTGATGATAGTTTAACAGGCAATGCTTCTGATAATATCATAACTGGTGGTTCGGGTGTTGACATTTTGGCAGGCCTTGGCGGTGCAGATACGCTTATTGGTGGTTCGGGTCTTGATACCGCAGATTATTCAGCTTCTGGTACAGCAGTGACAGTAAATCTTCAGGCTAATTCTGGCTCAGGTGGTGATGCACAAGGTGATAGTTTTAACAGCATAGAAAATGTTACAGGCTCAGCAGGTGCTGATACTCTTATCGGTAATGCAGGCGTTAATATCCTAACTGGCGGAGATGGTGATGATATTCTTGCAGGCCTTAGTGGGGCAGATAACCTACAAGGTGGAGATGGTATAGATAGTGCTGATTATTCTGGCTCAGCTGGTGCTGTTGATGTTAATCTTTCAACCTCTAGCGGTGTTGGCTCGGACGCTCAGGGTGATGTTCTTGCTGGAATTGAAAATATTATTGGCTCAAACCAAAGCGATGTTTTAACCGGCAATGGACTTGATAATGTCTTAACAGGAAATGCAGGAGCTGATAGTTTATTTGGCCTTAGTGGTAATGATACGCTTTTGGGTGGTGATGATAACGACGTGCTTGAAGGTGGAGTTGGCGGTGATATTCTTAATGGCGGAGATGGCATTGATATTGCAACTTATGTAAACTCCAGCCTTGCTGTGAATGTAAATCTAAGCACGGGTGCTGCTTCAGGTGGTGATGCACAAGGCGATAGTTTTATTGATATTGAAAATGTTACTGGCTCAGCTTTGCATGATGTTTTAACTGGTGATGGGGCAGACAATATTCTTGATGGCGGAGTTGGTAATGATACGCTTGCTGGCCTAATTGGTGCTGATACTTTAATTGGTGGTGCTGGTGTTGATACGGCAGATTATTCGGCCTCAAACGCTGGCGTAACCGCCGAGTTAGTTGTTGGCACAGCCTCTGGTGGTCATGCTGATGGCGATACAATTTCTGGCATTGAAAATCTCACAGGCTCAGCTTTTGCGGATGATCTAACAGGTAATGCCCTAAATAACACGCTTGTTGGTAATGCTGGTGATGACACACTTAGAGGTAATGATGGCGTTGATAATTTACAAGGTGGTGTAGGAGATGATTATCTAGAGGGCGGCGCAGGCGCAGATAATCTTGATGGTGGAGCTGGGACTGATACGGCATCTTATGCGTTTTCTATTGGTAATGTTAATGTAGATCTTAACCTTGGCACAGGAACTGGTGGTGATGCACAAGGTGATAGTTTTACCAGTATTGAAAATCTTATTGGCTCATCTGGTGATGATAGTTTAACAGGCAATGCTTCTGACAATGTCCTAACTGGCGGTTCGGGTGTTGATACACTTATTGGCCTTGGTGGCGCAGATACGCTTATTGGTGGCTCAGGTCTTGATACCGCAGATTATTCTGATTCTGGTGCGGGAGTGACAGTAAATCTAGCTACTAATTCTGGCTTAGGTGGTGATGCACAAGGTGACATTTTAAACTCGGTTGAAAACCTAATTGGATCAGCTCAAAGCGATAACCTTATAGGTAATAGTTCGGTCAATATCTTAACTGGTGGAGATGGTAATGATATTCTTGAAGGTGGCGCAAATGCAGATCAATTACACGGTGGTGACGGCATAGATAGTGCGGATTATTCAAATTCATCTGGTGTGGTTGATGTTAATCTTTCAACTGGCAATGGCATTGGCTCAGATGCACAGGGTGATGTCTTAACCTCAATCGAAAATCTTATAGGCTCTGCAAATGATGATGTTTTAACCGGCAATGGACTTGATAATGTCTTAACGGGAAATGCAGGAGCTGATAATCTTATTGGTCTTAATGGTAATGATACGCTTTTGGGTGGATTAGGCAATGATGTACTTGAAGGTGGAGTTGGTGGTGATATTCTTAATGGCGGAGATGGCATTGATATTGCAACTTATGTAAACTCCAGCCTTGCTGTGAATGTAAATCTAAATACTGGTGCTGCTTCAGGTGGTGATGCTGTTGGTGATAGCTTTATTGATATTGAAAATTTAACTGGCTCAGCTTTGCACGATGTTTTAACTGGTGATGGGGCAGACAATATTCTTGATGGCGGAGTTGGTAATGATACGCTTGCTGGCCTAGTTGGTGCTGATACTTTAATTGGTGGTGCTGGTGTTGATACGGCAGATTATTCTGCCTCAAACGCTGGCGTAACCGCCGAGTTAGTTGTTGGCACAGCCTCTGGTGGTCATGCTGATGGCGATACAATTTCTGGCATTGAAAATCTCACAGGCTCAGCTTTTGCGGATAATCTAACAGGTGATGCTCTAAATAATACGCTTGTTGGTAACGCTGGAAATGATACTCTAAGCGGTAATGATGGTGTTGATGATTTGCAAGGCGGTGCGGGTAATGACACTATTCTTGGCGGTGCAGGTAATGATAGCCTTGATGGCGGAGCTGATGATGATGTGCTTGAAGGTGGAGTTGGTGGTGATACAATTGATGGCGGAACAGGAGTAAATACGGCCTCTTATTCTAATTCAACAGCGGCTGTTACGGTAAATCTTGATCTTGGTACTGGCCTTGATGGAGATGCAGCAGGAGATACACTTAGCAATATTCAAAATCTTATCGGATCATCTGGTAATGACAACTTAATTGGCGATGTAAATGCCAATGTTTTAGCGGGCGGCTCTGGAGCTGATACACTTTCAGGCCTTGGTGGAGCTGATACACTTGTTGGTGGAGGTGGTATAGATATAGCAGATTACTCAGCTTCTGGTGCGGCAGTGACAGTAAATCTTGGCACTAATTCTGGCCTAGGTGGTGATGCTGCAGGTGATAGTTTTAACAGCATTGAAAATGTAACAGGCTCAATTCATAACGATCATTTAACTGGTGATGCAAATGCCAATGTTTTAAATGGTGGCTTGGGCAATGATACACTTGTAGGTGGCATAGGGGCTGATGAATTACGTGGCGGAGCAAATAATGATACCGCTGATTATTCTAGCTCGGCAGGTGTCGTTGAAGTTTCTCTTGATGCTGGTACTGGCGTTGGCTCTGACGCTCAAGGCGATACTCTATTTAGTATTGAAAACCTAACTGGCTCGCTTGGCAATGATATTCTAACAGGAGATAGTGTTGCAAATATCCTCTCCGGTAATGATGGCAATGATATTCTTGTTGGGCTTGATGGTGATGATAGTCTTTATGGTGGAATTGGTAATGATGTGCTTGAAGGTGGCGCAGGCGGTGATTTAATAGATGGTGGTGATGGGATTGATAGCACAAGTTATTCTGATTCTGGTGCTGCGGTAACTATCAATCTTGATGCAGGCACAGGCACAGGTGGCGATGCCGATGGTGATAGTTTTGTTGATATGGAAAATATCACTGGTTCTGCCTATCATGATAGTCTAACTGGAGATGCAAGCGATAACGTATTAACAGGTTTAGCGGGCAATGATACGCTTGCAGGGCTTGGTGGAGCTGATACTCTTGTTGGTGGAGATGGCACAGATATTGCTGATTATTCAGGATCTGGTTCTGGCGTTACAATAGCTACAACAGGCGCAATAGGTGTTGGTGGTGATGCCGCAGGGGATACGCTAAATACCATAGAAACAATTATTGGTTCAAATCATGTTGATAGCCTGCTTGGCTCGGCGGCTGATGAGAGTTTTTTTGGTGGTGCTGAAGACGATGTAATTCAAGGCGCAGGCGGTGCTGATTTCATTTCAGGTGGTGCTGGCATAGACATTGCAACCTATATTAATTCACTTTTAGGAGTAACAGTAAATTTATCAACAAACACTGGTACAGGTGGTGATGCACAGGGTGATACATTTGATAGTATTGAAACATTGGTTGGCTCAGCCCGTGGTGATAATTTAACCGCCGCTGCAACTGGCTCAACCCTTATGGGTGGTGATGAAGATGATATTCTAACGGGTAATGCTGGGGTTGATAATCTGCAAGGCGGCAATAATAATGATATATTAAATTCCTCTGCCTCAGGCGACACTCTTGATGGCGGCGCAGGGGTTGATACGGCTTCTTACGCTCTTTCTAATGCAGGAGTAACTATTGATCTAGCAGCAGGCACAGGTCTTGGTGGTCATGCTCAGGGCGATACTCTAGTTATTGGCACAATTGAAAATGTAACTGGCTCAGCCTTTGATGATTATCTTAAGGGCGATGGTTTTAATAATATTTTGAGTGGCTCAGTTGGTACTGATATTCTTGAGGGTGGGCTTGGTGCTGATACGCTAGATGGCGGTGATGGCATAGATACAATCACTTATTTAAATGCAACCTCTGGCGTAACAGTTGATCTTTTGGGTGGCTTTGGTCTTGGTAATGAAGCACAGGGCGATATTTATGTTGCGGTTGAAAATGTAACTGGCTCAGATCATGATGATATAATACGTGGCTCGTCAGGTGCTAACGTTATTGATGGTGGTGATGGTGCTGATACCCTATCGGGTCTTGGTGGAGCTGATAGCTTTGATGGTGGTGATGGAATAGATATTGTCACCTATGTAGAATCAAATACTGGCGTAACCATTTATCTTGATGGCACACCAAATACTGGCGGTCATGCGGTGGGTGATACATATAGCAATGTTGAAATTTTCATTGGTTCAACCTTTGCCGACACCATGACCTCGGGTGCGGCAGGATATGAATTGCGTGGCATGGAAGGCAATGATAGCCTAATTGGTGCGGCAGGAATTGATACACTAGATGGCGGCGATGATGATGATAATCTAGCAGGGCTTGGCGGAGCTGATATTCTTGACGGCGGGCTAGGCGATGACACGGCAGATTATTCTGCCTCTGCAACGGCAGTTACTGTTAATCTTGATACAAACATTAACACAGGCGGCGATGCACAGGGTGATAGCTTAACAGCAATTGAAAATGTCTTAGGCTCAAGTGAAGATGACACTTTAATCGGTGATATGTTTGGCAACACTCTTACGGGTGGGCAAGGTGATGATACCTTAATTGGTGCTTTTGGTGCAGATGTTTTAATTGGCTCAGATGGTTTTGATACTGCCGATTATACGGCTTCAGGCTCATTAGTAACAGTTTATATGGACGGAACAGTTTCAAGCGGTGGCGATGCCAATGGTGATACGTTGTTTACCATCGAGCATGTGATTGGCTCAGGTTATGACGATAGAATATATGGCACAAATTTAGCCGATACTATTGATGGCATGGGTGGAGCTGACAGAATTTATGGCATGGGCGGAGATGATATTCTTGATGGCGGCTCTTGGGCAGGCTCAATCTATGGTGGTGATGGCAATGATACTATAACTGGTCATGGGTATCTTGAGGGTGGAGATGGTGTTGATAATATCACTGGTAGCACAGGAGGCGATCAATTATTTGGTGGTGATGGTGATGATATTCTTAATGCAGGTGGTGCAACAGCATCTTCAAATGCGCTCATTGGTGGTGCTGGGGCAGATCAGCTAATTGGTGGTGCGGATGGTGATACTGCATATTATGGATTTTGGGAAAGATCACATGGAAGTGCAGATAATTATGCAGGGTCTGATGCGGGGGTTACGGTTAATCTAACTCTTGGCACTGGTATTGGTGGTCATGCTCAGGGTGATACTTTAACTGATATAGAACATATATATGGCTCGGCGTATAATGATATTTTAACTGGTGATGTTAATAATAATACGCTTGAAGGCGGAGCTGGTGCAGATAGTCTTTATGGTAATGCTGGCGACGATACTTTACGTGGTAGAGCTGGTGATGACACTATTTATGGTGGTGATGGCAATGATGAAATTAGAGGTGATACTAATTATAATGGTGGTGGATTAGATGTTGGCAATGACATAATTTTTGGTGAAGCTGGCAATGATATTATTTTTGGTGATGGTGGTAATGATACCATTGATGGTGGAACTGGTGATGATACAATAACTGGCGGTTCAGGCACAGACACTATTCTAG
>Ga0256834_1000564_pt1 | contig 26478 bp, 54 predicted proteins | sample 4281140metaG_FD_190536 | JGI IMG/M metagenome (GOLD analysis project Ga0256834, IMG submission 190536) | Hydrothermal vent microbial communities from East Pacific Rise, Pacific Ocean - 4281-140 | ecosystem: Environmental > Aquatic > Marine > Hydrothermal vents | place: Pacific Ocean: East...
GTGTAAGTGACAACGGCGATGTGATTATGGTGGAGTTTGGAATAAGCGGCTGGCTGGTGAATAGATGGGAGTACTTAGTTGTGGAGATAGCGAAGATGTACAAAGTGCCAACTGCTGAGCTGGACGAAGTGCTGAAGAAGCACGAAATTGACGGAGAGAGTGTTATAAAATATCGTATTAGCAAGGCGGGCAAGACATCTAAGGAACTAAAGAATGAGATAAAGACGATAACAAAGAAGGTCGAGGGCATAATAAAGGAGATGATTGATTTGGCGAAGGAGATTAAGGAGAGACAGGACATATCCGAATGGGTGTGGACAAAGGCAGAGTTCGACTTTGAGAAGATGAGATTTAGACCTGTGGGCGAATCCTAATTTTTTTTGCATAGATGTGTTTGTTTGTTAGACACAATCGACAAAATGATTTTATAGACAGGGTGACAGATGGATAAACATGAGCTGGAGAGTGATAGAGGTAAACGGGATTATGGGAGTATATTATGACATGGAAATGTGGAGGAATGAAGTAGGGAAGTACGGAGTGATTGAGACAAAGATAATAGAGAACGGGAGAGAGATAACAGCGGAGCAGGCGAACAGGAGGAGAGAGGAATATCTGAGAAAGGTAATAACTAATAGCTGCGAGAACTTGAAGAAGAGCGGAATTAGATATGTCGTGTTAATGACGTACGCACAGATGACGGAGTATAAGCCAAAGACATTCCTACCCGTCAACACGATGGAGGGTCTGGCGTTGTATAAGAGGAAGCCGAAGTTCCTCAAGAATTAGAAATATTTAAATATTTTTACGTCTATTTTTACGCATGGACGTGAAGAAGTTAGATATTGTTGTGCGGGTTAGACGGACTGGGATAGACACGTATAGAGGGGAGCTATTTCTGAATGACGTACGGGTTAGCAGCGTAGAGGGAATGCTGCCGATGCTGAACGAACTGATTACGTCAGGGATTGCAAAGCTGGGGTACGTTATCGCTGAGGGCACGGATAACTATTTCTACTACAACGGGTTTAGGGTAGGCGAGAGAATAAAAGGTGAATATAAGAACATATTTGACATAGCAGAGGCAATACTGAGGACGTTCAAAGATACATTGATGAACGTTATCAATGTGGACAAGGGACTGAAAGAGGTTGCTGTTGCGGTGGACTCTATCGAAATCTTTAAATAACATGACGTTTATACAACATTACGGGGTGATGGAAGATGAAGTTGGAGATTGTGGAGGCAAAGGGAAGAGCAGGCGGTAGGTCGAGCTGGGACGAAGACGAAATCAAAAAGATTCTAAAGGACGTCGAGAAGATGATAGAGGAAAACGGGTTTGCATTGCTGACAAGGGACAGAATGCTGAAGGCATACAGAGGCAACGCAACAGACCAGTATAAGCTCAGTATGTTAAGAAGAAAGTTAAAGGAACTGTTCCCGGACGACAAGTATGAGATTGCTTACTATGAGAGGATTGTAGCGAGGGACGAAAAGGGGAAGCTGCACACTTTTGACAGAGTCTATAAGATTGAGCCTGTTGCCTGATTTTTTTACTTTTTTTGGGTGATGGTATGGTTGACGCACAGACTATAAAGGACATGGTCGAACTGTTTTTGATATACCTGATAGCTTCGGTGATTTCAGCAGTGTGGATTTTTGGGTTCATGTGCGTATTTGCGTACTGCTTCGAGCCAGACTTAAGAATAGGAAGCATGACAATATACTTACTGATAGCATTAATCTGTGGTTCGTCAGTGACTTTATGGGACTTCTTTCATCCTAAGTAAATTTTAAAATTTTTAAATCACTTTTAGCGTGCTGTTTATTGTGCCGACGTCGTGGCTTATTGCTTCCAAGAACCACGACGGGAACTCTTTTTTGTATTTTAGTAAGTGGTTTATGCTGCTGTCGAGGATGTACGTCACTCCGTAGTCGTCTTCAGCTCTAACTATCCTTCCGCATGCCTGAATCAGTGTTTTGATAGCCTGATAGCGTGCCCATCTCCAGTTTTTCCTCTTTACCCAGATTTCACGCACCCTCGGGTCGCTGATGTCAGGGTATGGCACTTTGGTAATTATCTGCCAGCGTGCGAGGTCATACTTCAAGTCGAGGCCTCTCTCGAACCCAACACAAACGAATATTGCCGGTTCGTCAGTGCTCATGAACTCGCTGAGTTTATCTGTTCTGTCGTCCTTCCCGTGCGTGATTATCTTTCTGTCCAGTGATAACCTTCTTTTGATTTCGTTTGCTATTTCGTAACTATGTGCGTGAATAATACCCTTCTCGTCGCTGTGCTGGTTAGCTATCGAAACTATTGTTTCTATCAGCCTGTCGTAAGTGTTTTGTCTTTCCTCTTTAGTCATCTTTCCAACAGCCTTTATAATAATTGGTCTGTTCTCTGCGGGTATTGGGTGCGGTACACGTATGAACAGTGTTTTGCCTCTAAGACCAGTGTAACGCTTGAATTCCTGAAGAGGGCCGATAGTCGCCGAAGTTATTAGTCTATATTGACCTCTCCACCAAATTGTGGTGTTCAGGATGATGCCGGCGTCAATCGGTTTCAATTCGAGTGTTGCACCTTTCTTTGTGAAAGTCCAGTTGTCCGGATGGTCCTCTGCGTCGTCGAGGAAAAACTCAAGCTTCATCTCTTTGCGTTTGAGTGATTCAAGCATTGCAGCAATCTGTGCGTTCTTTGTCGGTATTTCTTCATAAAATCTTATCTTCCTTCTTATGTTGGATAATTGTACTTCTGCCCATCTCATAACAGAGTATATGTTCGGGAAGGTTTGAGGGGTAGTAAACTTGAGAGTGCCAAAGTCAACAGCCCATGACTCCAAATCGTCGGCCTCATCAACTATAAGTAAATCTCTTGTGCCCCAGTACTTGTCAATGTCTTTGGTTAATATCATAAAAGCAAATGACATGCCGGCAATCCATGAGTCCATAGCTTTTGCTTTTGCGATATTATATGGGCATTGGTCATAGTTTCTGCACACGAATCCTTTCTGAGTGTTGCACGGTGCTAAGTTTACTGGCACTGGCTCTTTGTTTATACCTCTGTGGAAGGGGCAAATGTATTTGTCTTTGCCCTTGATAATAGCAATTCCACCTAATGCATCTATCAGTTTGTCCTTTTCGAGCTGGTCTAACAGGCTGACCTGTGGTGTAGTGTACCATGCGTCAAATCCTTCGTGCTCAAATAGAATCAATGCAACCATATAGTTCACAAGTGACTTACCGAATCCTGTCGGTGCTTCAACGACTACATTTTTGTAATCCTTGTTCAAAAATGCGTCAACAATACTGTTTATCACTTTCTGCTGATACTTCCTGAACTTAATATTATACTCTTTAGCATACTCTCCAGCATAGTCTTCCATAGTAATAGATATGTGGGGAAAAGTTTAAAAGGTTTACGGTTGTAAAAAAGTTAAACAATTCTACGGGTCACAATAGTGTAGTCAATTATCTCCTCAAGTCCTTCGATGATGAACTCTTTACTCCCGTCGTCCTTTTCAACCCTTCTGACAATGAATCTGTAGATTGGCAGTTTAGAGTACTTGAATAGCTCTGCGAGCTGGTGGTCTGGCAGTACGACAAGGAAGGCGTCGGCGTTAACAAGTTCTGCAAAATAAATGAGGTCGTGAATGTACTTGACTCTGTGCGGGTACTGTCTTATTTCGTACTTACCGAATGCTTTTTTCAGTATGTAGTGATTTCTGTCATTGAGTTCGTGCCGGGATACCCATACTAACCTCATAGCTCGACCACTTTATACCCTACTACTTTGTTAAACAGCTTATCCCATACCCATAGACCTCTCTTGTGAGCAGTTTCTTCGTCCTCGCTGTAAATGTTGAGTCTATACTTTCCGTCCGGCATTTGCTTTATGCTAAACCTGAACGTCTTATCCTGTACCCTTATCTTCATTAGCTCCTTTTTCAGCAGTTCAGGGTCAATATCATAACTGTCAAACACAAACCTTGTTGCGTACATTTTAATCACCCTCATGGTCAAGCAGGTTCGCATGGTATATACGTACGGCAGGAGCAATCATAACGAATCTGTTAGTGTCTCCTTGCAGTATAAGAGGTGCTTCGACTGTAGGGACGTATACCTTCAGTACTTCATTTGCTATCAAGTCTATAGATACATACTCTTTGTCAATCTCAAGGTCTGACATAAGTAGTACGCCAGTTGCTGCATTCAGTAACACTGGATTAATGTAACAATCGTTTCCGTACTTTATTGTACCTGCACCAACATTTACGTACCCAGCATTGTAAAGATAATTTGCTTTTCCTATTCTAAGAACAAATGACTTTCCGAACCTGTCAGTGATGTTCTTCAGCCTGCACAGTGCAAAAGTGTTCTCCCAGCAGTCCACTCTGTCGTACTCGTCGAAATACCTGTGCTTTTCTCTTTTCTCTTTAACTCCTCTAACTGCGTACTTTTTTCCGTTTACCTCTTTTACGATATATGTACCTTCTCCTTTCACGACTATATCTCCCAAAACCTCCACCACTACCACCTCCCGACAGTACATCTATCTCCTTCTCCTCACTAACGTACACAATCTTATTACCTTTATATCTTCTTTTGATGCTGAATAATATATCGTTCGCAACACCGCTGAACCCGCATCTTTTTTCACCAAGGTATAGGCGTTCGGGGTCGTCACATAACCCTGCCCGGTAATGCACGTTTGTCGGTACACCGTAAACACGGATGTGATAACCGTGCTCCGTTTCGTACACCTTGACTTCAGCGTTGGGGTTGATGTGCTCAGCCAGCCATCTTGCATTAAAGTAAACCTTTAGTAACTTAAACTGGTTCTTTGTGTCTAAATCAATCCCCAAGTCCGTGGTGTTTAGCTCCTTAACTATTTCACTCTCCGGCATATTTCCTCACTCCCGAATGATACTCCCATTCGTGCTCAATATGGATTTCCATGTCCTCGTATATCGAGTAGAACGCCTTTCTCCAGTCTCTCCAGTAGTACCTCATAAATGTACCATTTGCTCTAAATGGATACCTTCCGTAGTCACCATCGTATATCTCTATGTAATATTTGGGCTTCCTGCTCAGCTTGTCCTTGAACTGCCTGAGAACTGTCATGCCGAAGTACTTATCAGACTCCATGATTAACTCAGTAGAGTACCCTGCCAGCTCAAAGAAAACCTCTATTGCATCCTTACAGAACGCTTCAAGGTGGTCTCTCTTTTCGTACACGAACTTTGGTACGTCAATCAATAACCTGCCTTCGAGTTCTCTTCCTCTTCCTCGTGAGTACACGAATGTCATTACTGCCAGCACTTTGTACCATACTGTTTCCCTTTTTACCTTGATTTTTTCGTACTTGTGGTTTTCGTATGACCATATCAGCCATTCGTATATTGTTTTGTACGGGACTTTGTACTTGATGTGATACCTGATAATGTTAATGTCCTGTCTGACTATTGCCTGATAGCGTCTCCTTGTGATTTTGCCCTCTAAAAATTGTTTAATGGCGTTAAATGTCCTGTCAGTGATTTTGATTGTCTGTCTGTTGGGCAGGGTTATTTTGTACATTTAGACCTCCTCTCCACCGGTGATGTTATGGATTGACTCTGCAGATTTATAGTATGGAATCAACCCTCTGTCCTTTGCCAGTTGAAGTGCATACTTCGGTGAGGTAGAGAACAGAGAAAACATAAGTCTTGTCAGTATTATGTCTGCTGTTATCCCTGCCGTGCCGACGTCTATGAACTTAATCAGCGTAAGTATTATTAGCATCTTCTCCTTTTTGTCGGTTGTATTTTCTAATCTGTTGAGAATATGCTCCGCAACTTCCGTTGCTGCTTTTTCTCCCCTCAGAAGCACGTAATCTATCATCTCCGTTAATATCCTTTTAAGGTACTCTACTTCATCCATGCCGAGTGCGTCCGCAACAGTAATTTCATCTTCTGACATACTTTCTCACCTCCTCTATACTGTATAACTTACCACACTTTCTGCAATAGATACCTTCCACCTTTACCTCACCGTCGTAAGTAAAAATATAAGAGGGAACACCATAGACTCTCAGTCGTCCGTTAATGTACGACAGTACCTTTTCCCCGCACCTGCACTTTAGCACCGTCATATGTGCAGCCTGTCTTTTATTAGTTCCACGTCTCCTTTAATGTCCTCAATCTCAGTCTTAATTTCGTCAATCTCTTCGCTGAGTTCGTCCAATCTCTCGACGACTGACTGAAACGTTTCGTACAATTTGTTGAGGTATGCGTACATTTCTGCATCCATATCTATGTAATCATTTACGTCGTCCAGATATTCCTTTAGCAGTGCCATATTGTTGTTTAACTTCCTCTCTGCCGAAGTCATACTATCACCACCTGAATGGATTACTACCACCTAATCTTACCGTCACCTCCTTATTAAGTATGTCAGGGTTGTCAACAATCTCTAACCTCAGCTCCTCCAGCACACTACACAGCTCGCTACATTTGGGGAACTGATTCCACGTAAGCATACGCATCGCAACACTTCTTATAAGTTCAAAAAAATCACCGAATTTGCACTTGATTATGTCATCCTTGATTTCCATGTCTTTCCTTTTGTCACTAAGATATGTCCTGATGGCGTCGATTACCCTTGTGCTTGTCTCAACGTCCTTATTGAGTTCGTAGATAACTATGTACTCGGTCATAGCATCCCTCCACAGTCCATTCTTAACAGGATGTTCTCTGCGAGCTTTGCTAAAGTGCAATCCTTTTTACCTGCAAGACCTACTGTCCTCCAGAACATACATGAGTCCTCAACACATTGTTTTTGTGTAAATGGACATATCTTCCCGGTCATATCAAACCCTCTATGAACTCTTTAGTTTCGTCCATATTCTCCGCCGTGATAAGGGTCTTCAGGTACTCAATGAAGTCGTCCCTCGATAGTTCCTTTAGATTCCAGAATCTATCTTTCTCGATTGTGACTGTGTCGTAGTCAACTCTCGCAACAATGTTACATATTCTCTTCCACTCATTGAGTAAGTGCACTTCTCCCTTACTCGATTTCTCTGCCGGGTGGTATGTTATCATGTACGATTTTCCTGAAGACAGTATAGCTCGAAGTACGTCCCTGACTTTGTCGTACACTGGCGGATGAAGCTCCCATGTCAGAACGAACAGGTCTTTGTCCGCTATCTTCTTTGGTTCGTCTCTCTCAACTCCGCCGATGTAGAACTCACCCTTTTGCACTATCTTGTTTTTAATGTGCCACTTTATCATGTTCTTCAGCTCCGTCAGGCTGTCAATGATAATCAGTCGTGCATCTGTCTTTACTGCTATCCTCAGGTTGTTTACGAACTCATTCCACGTAAGGCATGGGTACACTGTAACGTCGGCGTTGAGCTTCTGGACTATCTCCTCTGCCCCGTCGTCAGTGTCTAAAATAATAGAAGGAACAACCTGTGCAACGTTCACGCACGTGTGTGTTTTTCCAACTCCGGGATCACCTATCAGCATCGCCTTAACCTTCATTGCACACACCCCTCTTTTCCTTTTCTATTTGTCTCTTGATGTGCTCCTTCACGATGTCAAAGTACCCGGCCCTCTTTGCTTCCCTTATTGTGTTGCTGACCGCATAGTCCTCGGCGTGATATTCCTCACCGTACAGCTCAAGCACTGCTGCGGAGTTCACAACTGCCTGTCTGAACTCTCTGTCTTCGTCGAACAGTTCTCTCACGAGTATGTACGCAACCATCGTCAATTTCCTGTCGTCAGCGTTCTTGAGGTATTTCAGCACGCCTCTAACAGCGTCGCACGTGTAATCCCCTTCACCTGATGCTGCCTCAGCCATCTCAAGTACTGTCCTCGCCAGCGTTGTCATGAAATCCTTCTCTTCCCAACCCAGTCCTTCCCATATCATCCTCTCCATAATATCACCACCATCATCCGAAGTTCCATTCTCCGCTCTTATTAACAACCTCTATCGACTTGTCTATAAACTCTTCTGCGTACTTCATCAGTTGCGGTTTGTCCTTGAGGAACTTTGCGACCATTCTGTCCGCACCAAGTACTTTGAGCAGTTCTGCAAATTCTGATATGTTCCCGTTGAGTCCTATGTACAGTCTGATTGTCTCTACCACGAACTGAACAAGCTCTCCGGCCATGCCCTCTTCAAGAACCCTTCCGAGTGCGAGTAGTCTTATCGGGTCGTCCGCTGCCTTTTTAACGTACTTGTTCAGTTTGTCCACCATCTCCGGGTATGCGTCCTTGTTCACCACAGCGTCAATCAGTTCGAGCACATACCTGCATCTCCATGCGAGATACTGTCTGAGCAGCTCCTTTTCGTCGTCGAAGTTGCCGAGGTACTCTTTGTACCTTATCCATGCCGGAACTTCGTCACTCTTCATACGCATCACCGTTCCCGGGAAGGTGCTCCTCATAGTATGGACAGTTCTCCGCAATAACTTCATAAATTGCATTGGCTATTTCAACGTGCACCTTTGATGCAATCTTTGTCGGGTCTTTTGCGTCTATGTATGACAGCACGTTTGTCATCTTGTCGTACATCTGTGAGGCGACGCTGTCAATCTCTTCTTTCAGCATGCACAACCTCTTAAAGAAACACTTTGAGCACGTCCTCATTCCCATCACCCAAAAAATGTTAGGAAAGGCTGAGGAAGTCGTCCTCGACTTCCTCGTTTCCACTCCTTATCTCCTTGAGGTAGTCCTTCCACTCCTTCACTGCTGCCTTGAAGACTGTCTTCAGGTCTGTGATTCCGAGAGTCTCCAGCTCCTTCGGCGTCATCTTCTTCTGTGGAATCCACAGCTCCCTCTTTGACTCTCTGAAGTTGGACGGTGCGTTTTTCGGCACTGGCTGTCCGGTTATCTCCTCAAGGAACTCGGCGGGTACTACACTGTCCCACAGGAACGCATTACCTTCCATAAACTTCTTTGCTTCTTCAAACCGCTTCTCTGGGTCTCTGCTCTTTGGCTTGAACCCAACGTTGAAGTTCAGTGCGGCAACGAATGCACCGTATGCACTCCACTTTGTCTTTGCCATATAAAGCCAGACGTGCTGAAACTTTTCGTACTTCTCAAGCGGCTTTATTACTATGTGCAGTCTGTCTCCCGAGACTTCCTTGTTCTGCTCTGCAAGTGCTTCAAGTCCTCTCTGGCAGTACTCACAGTCGCAGTTTTTCACGAAGCTCACTACCAGCCCTACGAACGGCTCTCTAATACTATCTCTTAACTCATCGAACTCAAACATCTCGCATCACCGTACATAACTCAACCGTCATGGTATATAAACATTTTGGTAACGCTCCGTAATGTTTATATGTTGTAATGTTAAACAGTTTACCATGATAGAGGACGTGACGACTATGGACATGAACGGGAGGGTAACTATCCCTGCAAAAGTGAGGAAAGAAATGGGATTAAAGAAGGGGCAGATGTTCAAGGTCGAGGTTGTGGACGGGGCTATCAGGCTCGTGCCCGTGAAAGTGACCGTCTGCCCCGATTAATTCATTTTTTTATTATAATATCTTACAGCCCTGTGCCGATTTTTATTCGTCTTTTTTATAATTCATAAATATTGTGCTACTCTTAAATTTAACCACAAAAAATCTGTGGTTAAAATTTCGAGTAGCACAATAAAAATATAAAATATAAACCGCTAATAATTACGGAGCTGCCTCTAAATCGCCTGTACTCCATCCTTTAATTCTATATAATTAAGAGATAATAATTGTCGTACCCGTTCCAAAAATATTGGTATAGTTAGGGTGAATAAAAAACGAAGTGAACAATATGCGTTTATGTAAGTGATTATAAGATAATAGATTAAGGGAGAATGTCTGCGAAATGGGAATTTGCTACGATTTCTTTGATTACCGCATAATCTTTATGCGTTGAGACTATCTGTAAAAACTTTCGTACCGCACTGAGTCTCTTTGTAAGGGTTGTCTCTAACTGTGTCATTAAGTAATTATAAGTCACAAGCTTAACACACGTGCTCATTGACAGTACAATAGCAGAAACGTACACACATGACTTGGGTAAATACATCCTGTATGCAAGACTATCAAGATACAATCTCCATTTGGGGAGCGGATATATGGACTTCTGATGTCCACCTAAATTGATGTCATGCACATCTATATCCTTGAGCAGTTCATACGTCGCTGTTATTAGCTGAACGTCACCTGTGTCCTGTGCTTTGTCGTATATCTTGTGTATTAAGTCTGTCAGTTCTATGAGGCGACTAAAGTGCTTGTTTTTTGCCATGAGCATTGCACCGTGTTTTGTCGCAATTTTGTAAAAATAGTTGGAAGATATGTTATGCTTTCTCATGATGTAGTCAGCAGCAGTTGCGATTTCTGTGTTTAGTCGGATGCTCACTTTCTCTTTCAGTTCCTCATTATCAAATTTTGCGTAGTCCACGGCATAATCGTTCTCAGTGATTCCACCTATTTCGAGCATCTGGTCTAAGTCCATGTCAGAGATTTTATCCGGGAGTTCGTCAAAAATCAAAATCATTTAAACCACCTACAGCGAGTTCAGTGCGTCTCTTATCTTGTCCAGCACGTCCGACATTCTCTTGTTAATCTTTGAAACGTCAACGTGAACAAGCATAACCTCTTCAAAAGAGCTGAACAGAAACGTTATGCCGTTCTGCTCTACTTTGCTGTCAATCAGTAACTTGACTTTCTCCCATCCCTTCTCCTTAAGCTCCATGTACTTTTTCACAGCATCGTCGAAGTTGTCGTACACTTCGTGGAAGTAGTCCCCATCTATCTCACAACCAGACTCCATCGCAAGTTCATCCTCTATGTACTGCCATCCCTCTACAGTAAACCGCATCTCATCTCCAGTAAAAGACGCTCCAGTTATCATCTCTCCTCAACCTCCTCAATTAATCTACGGATTATGTCGTCGTACGTTTCTCCCTTCCTACCCAGTCTTTTCAACTTCTCCCGGGTCTCCTCACTAATTCTTATGCACGTGTACATATGTTTAACTACTCTTAACAGTATTTAAGCGTTAATCTTTTGATTTTTATAAAATCAGGTAGATGATTTACGCCGACGCTTCCACATCACGATTTTAGCGAAGACGAGCGAGCCGGCCGACATGAGTAATGAGCCTGCTGTAATCAATATGTAACCTACATCGTTACCGATTAGATAACAATGTATTATACCTATTGCGATTATGAATATACCCAACAGCTCTACACTTATTGCGAACAGATATAGTTTGTCGCTCACTTTATCACCTTCCTTACGATGTTATACAAAGCATACGTCGTCGTGATAAAGCCGGCGACAGACTTAAAGGTGTTGTAAGCCTTCTTTTCGAGTTCTGTCCAGCTATGGTGGTATTTCACGGGAATGAGTTTTGCATCACGCTTGAACAGATAGCCGACGTCCTTCCTGCCCTCTCCAAAGTACCACGTTCCCTGATAATCTCTTACCCTGTCTAAAAATACATCTTTACGTACAACAAGACCGCTTTCTAAAAAAGGTATTGTCCTGAGACCGCCTGTCCTCACAGTTCTCATAATGGGATATTGGTAGTTCCTTATAAAATACTTAACTTTTGTAACATAGTCCTGCGGGTAGATAGCGTCACTGTCCATGAATACCAACCAGTCATTCTTTGCTGCTTTAGCTCCCTCTATGCGTGCGTGTCCTATACTCTTTCCACCTCTAACTATAATCACCTCGTCATTTAGATTTGCTGTTATCGGGTACAATGGTTTACCGCACTTGTGCGGGATGATGATAGTAACAGGTGGTTCTGCACTACCGTAAAATGTAACCTTGGGAATCTCACACTTCGTGCTGCTGTCGTACGGGTATATATTCAGGATTTTAACCTGTCCCATCTTAACCACCTCATTGTCTGCAATATTACAGCACCCGTCACAATTAACGCAATTGCGTAACTATGTTTGTAACCAGCAAAGTACAGTAACCCTAACACAACCAACATTATACCTTCCACTGTGCATAGCATCACCCACGCTTTTTCTTCCATAGTATCACCGGTATTACCAATGCAAGTGCACCCATTATTATCTCTCCAATGTGTGCTCCACTGTGGTAATACCTGATGCAGTCAAGCATCACCTTGCACTTCTCGCACAACTCAGCACAAAAGTCACCGTACATATCAGGGAGATAATCTTCCTGATATGGGTGCTTTAGGTACTCTTCAAGCACGCACCCGCACATGACGGGAAGCATAGAGCCTCTTTCATGTGCCATATTGATTATCTTATCTATCCATATTACCATATCTCTTGTGTCAACAAATTTATGCATTGCTTTGTAAAGTTCGTTGAACGTGTCTGCCTCACTGAGCAGAGATTTTATAATGTAATTACAGTCCTCAATTTTCTCAAGAAGCAGTCCGTAAAGTCTCGGGTCATTTTTCTTTGCCTCTTCTAGCTCTTCCTCAAACTCTTTCTTTCTGTCTTTTACTTGCTCTGCTTGCCATTCACGTGCTTTAGCTCCCTCTTTTAGTTTCTCTAAAAAATTGTTAAAGTACCTGTGTATAAACCTGTCATCAGCGATTCCACACGCTATCTTTAGATACCCATCAACCATACTGCGTATGCATGCAACTGTCTTAATAGCTTCTTCCTTGAATTCCTCATACATATCACTTGTGTAATTAACTTCATCCACCCACTCTTTTCTCTCCTCTATCATACTGTTCGCTTCCTCAACGAAAGGGTCAACGCACTTTTTGATTACGTCCCTGTACAGTTCGTACCCCGTCACCATAGTATCACTTCTCCATCTTTCTTCCTGTCACTATACCGGCCAGACCTCCAGCTAATGTGTACAGGACGGGAGACAGCTTGCTCACCAGCAGCTCCGCAACGTCCTTTGGTGCGACTGCCATCGCACCAATTATGGCAACAAATATCACCACAATTCCAATTATTGCTATCTCCTTATCGTCCATACTATCACCCCCTTCTTAACCTGACTACCAACTCTTCATAGTCGTCCTTACTTATGTGCACACCAAATGCAAGAGTATGCCCTTTCTCGCATTTACAAAGTATATCGCATCTGTACTGGTCATCTACGAACTTAGTCCTGTAGAACGGGTTGTAGTTGACTATGTCCATGTCAGCACCGCATTTGCACTTTAGTCCTTCTGGCTTTCTTATATCTGGGATATTCCAGAAGTCTCTTCCAATATATCTGTACCCTGAGTACGGGACAATCTTTCCCCTTAAGTCAACGAGTTTTGGTTTGTCAAAGAAGTTAGTGTAGTCAGCAGCACTAACTATGAACGGGACAGTTACGTTCAGGTATCCATCGGTGTTAACGTATGCACACCTGTCGCATTTGTACAGTATCCCTAATTCAGACATATTGTCTTTTCTGTTGAACACCGTAATGTACTTCAGCCAGAGTCTATCACATCCGCAGACCGGACACTTGTTTATCTTCTTTCCGGCCATCTTAGCAATCTCAACTATACTCATTGCTCACCACCGTATTTACTTACTATGTACTTGCTGAAGTCTGACAGGTCAACGTTGTCCGGGAATATTGCCTCAACCAGCAAATTTTTTCCATCCATTGCATCGTACGAAACATACATTACTGCTTCATCGAGTGCCTTCTGTATGTCACTAATATCACTAACTTTAAACTTAACGTACATTATACCACCTCCACAACCTTAATAACTACTTTCATGTTATCAACAAACCCGGGTGTGTTCGGGTAGTTTGTGTGCTGGAAAAACCCCGAGCCAGTGGATGCTACTATCTTAAGGTCACCACCGTTGCACAGGAATCCTACGCTTTTCTTAACACTTGTTTTACCCTTTGTTGTTAGAGTTAGTACTGAATTTCCGTCAATAAGTATCTTAAGTGTAGTTGGGTACACGTTGTTTCCTTCAGAGGATATATATACATAGCTCGCTCCGATAGTACCATCTACGTATATTTTACCGAGTCCGGCAGGTAGTGTACCCAAGTCCTTTCTGTAGAACGTAATACCACCGCCCGCCTTTCCTGCCTTTGCATTTATTGTCTCATTAATCTCCGTGCACTTCAGTGGTATGTCCTTCTTTAGTCTGTTAATCTCAATCTCCCATGCCGGAGGTACTGGCTTTGGCGGGTCAAATACTGGCATCTCCTTAATTACTACTTTCTTTTCGTGCGTCTTACAATCATAAACAATACACTTTGCCTTAACAATCTTCATAACCATCACCACTTCGGTTTGAACAAATCAACGTAGTAAAAGTTCAGGTTGCCAGAACCAAGTATGCTGATTTCTGTTATATTACCGCTGCCGGTCTCATAGTATCCACCTGAATCCCATGATTCAGAAACACTCGCTACTTTTTCCCACACAAACACAAAACCAAGTTGTGACGCAGGTAACAGTGGAATCTGTGCTAAGTTTAACTGTGCTGCACTGTTCAAGCCTGCAATGCCATTAGCTACATTCTTCAAACTATCTATGATCTTCTCTATCTCTGCTTTCCCTACTTCACCCTGAGGTGGTGTTAAGATCTTCTTGCTCATAATGTTGTCACCATTTAGGCTTGAACAAGTAAGCTTTCCAGTTGACAGCAACTCCTGATGCAGTGAACACTTCTAGTTCTGTTACTTCTCCAGACTTTAACCACGCACCTCCATGTAAGTAGTATATCGCATTTATGCTGAACCCATACGATGCGCCAAGCACAAATGTTTGTGTCCCTTTAGTTATTCCTTCAGCGAGAATAACACCGCTAAGAAGTACTACCTTATCTGCAGCTTCTGAGCCAAACATTATACCTGCAACACCACTCGTTGCACCAAACCCTTGCGTAGATGTACCTACAGCTGCATCAACATTTCTCCAAGATATCCAAGAGTAGTTACCTACAGAAGTATCACCGTTCACGCGAATATATATTCCACCAGTTGCAGTAGTGGAAGCATTTGATATAGCCAGAACCAAATAATATATTTTGTCTGCATCCCCTGACAGATTTGTGAAGCTTATTGATGCGGCTGCCGTTGATGTTTCAATGCTACCTACAAGTTCCCAAGCAAACCCAAAACCCAGTTGTGATGCTGGCAGTAGTGGAATCTGTGATAGTCCTATCTGTCCTGCACTATTAAGTCCAGCCAGTCCGTTAGGTACGTTTTTTAGTGCATCTATTATCTTTTTAACGTCAGCTTCATTTAGCTCTCCCTGTATGGGCACGGATAATCTTGTCATACTATCACCTCTACGTCTTGAATATCCTGAACTTACCTTCAACCGTAGTAGATGGTGGCACGTCTATCTCAATATTTATCTGGTCACCGTCGTGTAAGAACATGTGGAAGTTATACCACGAATTGGCAGCGAGTGCACTTCCATGGTTAACATAGTAGTCGTACGATTTAGTACCCTGAATCAGCACGAGCTTTACAGTCGTTGCAGTGTTTATGGCAATGACAAGTACATACTCGCCATCCTCGCTGATTGAAACAGGGGTACTGAGCACACTCTGTGAACTCGTTGCAGTACTCGATGTGTTAGTCAGTGAAATATCACCTTCAGTAATAAACTTCGGGTACAGTCTGGTTGTACCTGTAACTGATGCATCCTTTGCGAGTCCAACTTTATCAACACCAACAGCTATTACTATTGTGTCTTTGTTGATTGAGTTAAGTGCGTTAAGTAGTTTGTAAAGTCCGTTATCGTACTTCATTCACATCACCCTTTGTACATGTCGAAGTACCCGGGGATATGCTTACCGTCCTCATCATATCCATAAAGATATTTGTGGATGTACTTTGCAATCTCCTCGTCGCTCCATCTCTTCGGTACCATCAATTGATGGGGCTGGTGCATCACATCGTCCTTAAACTTCACTATGACATACTCAGGGTCATACTCTTCTATCTCACATTCGTAATTGCCTATCTTCTTCCTCATCCTAACACCTCCACATTTACATCTCCTGTAGTAAGTAAGTTCCACCTTGGTGGAAACTCAGAATTAACCGGTGAGCCATACACTCCATTGATTATATCGTATGGTGTGACACCATATTTTAGTCTGTCGAATATAACTGCAAGAATACACTCATCTATGCTTGTGTATATATCACTATCCATAAAGTTCTTTATAAGCTCATCAATTTCATCTTCAGACAGTGTCCTGTAAAATGCAGCAACAGCGTATATAGTCCCGCACATCTTTCTTGCATTTAGTGAGTTTGAACCTATAGTGTAGTTTGAAGTTGTGATTGACTGTGGTGTAACTATGTCTGACCTTGAACTCTGCATAACAACGTTACCTTCAAGGTCATAAACGTAAATACCTTCATTGCTGCTGTCAACGTATCCATAATATGCCATAATTTTGTTGTACACACTACCAACATCTACAGTGGCGGGCTTCCACAATGATGCACCAGTGTCATATACTGTTATTCCCATACTCCCAGTAGTCTCCTGCCAGAACATGTATGAGTTACTACCTGTCCAGTAGAGTATAGTCTGCCTGCCAGATGCATTTGTGCCCCCGAGTGCATAACTGTCAAATTTTGCAATAGCAAATATACTCAGCTTACCATTTATTGTTATGGACTCAGGCAAAGTAAATGACAGTCCACCGCAGTCGAAGTGCATACCTCCCCACCTCATAGCATCACCTCGACATGAACTGACCTGTCACGCTGAACGTAAAGCTGGGTGTAGTCCCGGTTACCGTGTAGTCCACCCTTATCACCCTGAATCTTATAGGTTCAAGCTGTAACCAGTACTGTCCTACTGCTGTAATAGGGTCTGTTACAACCAGAGTCTTCCATACACCAGTAATCTCGTCAAGACCCTTAACAGCAACAACAAGTTCCGGATTTGTACCGCTGACAGCAGTAACATTAATAAGTATATCTGCACTGTCAACGTACCTCACATCAATGTTGCTGCTGTTTCCGCTGGCAGTCCTCGCTCCGCTTGCGAGTAACGTTATAGCCTCTTTGTATTTGCTAACTACCTGTATGGGTACTACTACCTCTGCATTGGCAATGTCCATCTTAACGTTACCTACTGTGTCATACTGAAATGCAGCACTTACCTTCTCACGAATCCTGTCGTAGTCTATTGGTCCTAATATGTCCACCATAATTACACCCCCGTTATAGGTGGTATTCCACCGAATATCCTGTTAAGCCTATTAATCATAGTGTCCTCATCAATTATGTACACGACATAGTACCCGAAGTATATCACATTAACATCACCGCTAACCGCTTTTACATTGAACGAGATGGGATAGTCACGTGACGCAAAGAACGGTATAGGTTCTTGTGGATTCAATATCATAGCTCCCAGCCCGAGTTCGTCACTGTACCTCGTCACTGCACCACCTGTCATTGACGATTTGCCGACAAGACCCATGTCCGTGAGGAATGCTGGAGTCGCAACAACTTCGTGCCTTCCACCGTCCGGGTCGTGGAAGTATATTATCATCTCAGTGTCTATCGGCCCTTCAAACAGACATCCTGCTGAAACAATCCATCCGCTGTAATATCCCTTCGCAACGTTGAGTGTAGTACCTGCCTTAACACTTATGTTTGCGAACTCTTCAATTTCTCTGTCCCATCCTCTCAGCAAGGGCAGCAGCTCGTGAATCATTCTATCACCTTCTCAGCCGTCTTTATCACTTTCTTCGCAACCTCTCTCTCCTTACCCTGCATCTTGAGCCCCCAGTATAACAGACTGATTCCAACAAACAGTGCGAACAGTTCAGCAGTAGATGTCCTCGCAATCAGCAGTACGGATATAGCAGTAATGATGAATCCAACTGCCTCGAATATCTGAGGTAGGAACATCAGCAGCTCAGGCCATTCAAAAGGACTTCCCTGAATCTGCAATATTGCGAAGTTCTTACCTACACCTAAGTACGTGAGCTTGGCTCTGTACCTTCTGTACAGCTCCTTTGGTAGTACATCTGCGAGTTTCATCGCACCGTCAACGTCTGCCCTATCGAGCTTCATTACTATCTCATATTTGTGACCCTTTACTGACGGGTTGTTCTTCAAGTACTTCCACGGCATGAATACCTTGTTACCGTACTCATATTTCCCAACTTCAAATATCAGTCCATCTTTACTCATTCGAATGTGCACGGTTTATCCCCTCCCTCAGCACGACAACACCACCAAACACCGCACCTGCAACAAGACCGTACGCTGCGTACTTCCACCATGGCGGCACAAACTGTGACTGCTGTGGTGGCTTTGAACCCTCATACACAATCTCAAGGCTCATGTCAACGTAAATATCACCATAGCACCACGTGTACGGTGACTTCTTAAAGTCCACCAAAAATACATTCCTTCCATTGTTTATGTAGTCAGTAACGTCAACCTGTGCACTGTAGTCACAGTTAGTGAACATAGGGCAGTACTTGCTGTACGCATTAAGGTCGTTTATCAGCACCTTGCACTGTATGTCATATACGCTTACACATCTCCAGTGGAAATTCAGCACTGCCTTTGTCACTTTAGTGTACCTCGGATTCCACGTTATGTACCTCACCTTCTGAACTGTCTTCTCGGCGTCATTCCAGTTAATCTTAACGTCGTAATTCCTGAGCAGGTCTATTCTCATAAGCATGGATACCACCTATCAGAGCTAATATTGCCATAAACCCTAAAAACGCTTCCGCTAATACTTTTACATTTACTTTAGAAGATGGTTTTTGATGTACAGGCTTTGAGGGTGCAGTACCTGACTTAATGTAATATATCACTGTCGCCTTTATGTCATGCACGATTATCCAGCATATCAGGTGCAGAAGTGCAAGTGTAACTCTGTCTGTCGCTTTGTACTTCTCAAAGTAATCGAGCCAGTACTTGAACCTCTCAACGCTGTAGTCCGCTGCCTTCTTGGGGTCGAGTCCTTTAGCGAGACCCTTTACAAAGTACAGATTCGACTCAGGAACACACTCGACCATGTCTAACCACAGGTCTTTATTAACTCCATAAGGGTTCTCTCCAGTGCACGCACAGTCGTAGTTCTTCCCGCACCATGGAAAGTAAACATAATCCCTGTAACCGAGGTATGCGAGGCATCCTGCCTTTTTCACCTCATACATACCCAGATATACTCCAGTAAGGCACGCCATTGCACACGCCTTAGTACCTCTTAATATACCGGTGTTGTAATCAGGTGCGTCAATCCAAAGACTTACGTTTTCGAGTGTAGCAATGTGCTGGTTACCATGCCCGACCCACCAGACTATATCTGGTCTGTACTTCTTTATTGCCATGTTCGCAACTTCCGGCGTAGGTTTGACTACCTCGATAACCTGATGTCCCTCCTGCTTGAGTTCCTGTGCAATCCTGTGTGCAACACACGAAGAGTACTTCAACTCATTGTACTTACCATGTATGCACTCAAGGAAAAGTATCTTCATAGTTATCACCCTTTATCAGCTTCAGTATTTTCCTCATCTCAAACTCAATAGCTGCGTTCCTCAGTCTCTCAAGTATCTGGTCTTTGCCAATTATTTCACCACTCAATGCAACTATGCTGAAGTCCTTCGGCAGATAGTCAAGCAACTTTTTTATCCTTTCCTCAGCAGCTATCTTAATCGACTTGAGGTCTTCGTAACTGACTGTGTGTGGTGATGCCATTCTCTCAAGCATGTTCTGTAGCTCTTCCCCGAGTTCACTGTGTTTCTCTACAACTTCCTCATATACGTCTTTGGGTGAATACACCTTACCCTTGTAATAAATAAGTGGAAGGTCTCTTTCCATCTCTGGAATCCTTGAGTACCACTGCTTTATGAATGCCTCAGTCATTACCCGACACCTGCCCTGAGTATAACAGTATAATCACCATCTTCGTCAAACCACACCTTACCCATGACGACCATTGAGCAACCGTTGCACAGTGGTGCACCTGACCTCGTCTGCAACAGGTAACCCGGTGGAATCTTGAACGTCTTTCCTACGTCAATGTACATGTTACCCTTGTTGTCCTTATCATTGATAAACTGCAAATACACGTAGTCGCTTCCACCCTCACATACTACCTGAACAGTGAATCCTCCTTTACTACCCTTACTGAGTCTTGATGGCCAATAAATAGGCTCTTTGAATTTGGCAACGGCACTACCACTACCTGCCTGAACTACTTCTGTGACTTCTTTCACTTCCGCTGTCCACTCCACCACCTCTACCCACCTCCGTAACAGCAAATCCAGCTAATGCCGCACCAATCACTACAGCAGCCATATTCTTGTCAATCGGTATTTTTGGAATCTCAGGTAACAGACCTACTTTTGTCTTCACTGCAACCGTATCTGTCCACTGCATGTCTATCTCCTCCTCAACGCAATACCTATAGCTGCACCTGCGATTATCGCAAGTGCGACCTTAGTCCAGTCTATCTTCTTTTTCTTGGTAGGCTGTGTTGGCTGAGTCGGCTTAGTCCCTCCACCACTACTTTTCACATTAATATACCACGTCATACCACCACCTCACCCATACTTATCAACAAGCTTCCCCTTATAATACAACCTAACTTCAAGGTACATATCATTTTTGATAGTGAACTCGCCAGTTACTGCCTTCTTCGGTGTAATGGTTGTCTTCTTTATAACACTGTTACTCTTCTTGTCATACAGCACAACCACTCCATCACTGACTCCATTTATCACGACGTTGTACCCAATATTAGTTCCGTACTTAACCGTGTACTCACCCGGTCTGTATGTCTTACCATTAATTATAAGGTACGTTCCATCTCTGTCAATCTTAGGTACGGCGTTTACTATTGCATAGCTCTTACTGAAATCAAGCATCTGTGAAAGTGGTCTCTTAACAAGTCTGTTACCCGATAGACTGTATATCTCATGTCTGCACGGTGCGTGCATGAGGAAGTGCCCTATCGAAAACCCGGGACTGCAATTGTTGTAGTACGGATAACCACCCCATACCGGGTATTTGCTGTACGGCACTAATATTGCGTCGTACCTGCACTCAATCACATTGCCGCTTATAGTGCACACGTCCCTTATATCTTTAATAACTGCGTCACTGTAGTACTTCCTGAGACTGAACGAGGCCTTAGTGTAGTTCCTGCCATTCCACACAAGATACCTCGTCGGTATATTAATCACATTGTCCCCGGGCATCACAGGTACTTCAATGCATATACTCATCCAGTTGCTCAGCGGGTCATACGGTGACGCACTGAATATCTTCTTTCCCTTATTAGTAACAGTTATGTTGGAGTGACTGCTAACATTGTACAGGTGAATGACACAAGTACCGTAATAGTCAACACTGAACGTCTTTGTAATACCAGACATTGTATCACCTCAGCAGCCGTACTCGTCCGTCTTCTTCCACTGGCCATTTATGAACGAGTATGCGACGAACTTAATCTCATAGACCCTATTTACCTTCAACCATCCGTCATAAATGCCAAGATAGTCAAGGTGCTTCACAAACTGCTCAAACCTGTCTATTACTGTGTTAGTTGACACATCCACTACATCAATTCTGCACTTACCGTCAGCACCGTAGTTGCGTCCTATAAGAATGTACTGAATCTCCTCGCCAGTATTTACTGTGTACTTACCCGGCGGACAGTATCTGTTGCCTATAACAATACCTGTCTGGTTCTCACCCTTCAGCAGCTTGAGGTAGGGATAACTCTTGACAGTCTCAAAATTCCAGCAGCAGTAAACGTCCTTACTCTTACCACCGTTCCATGCGGTCAATGCGTACAGTCCCTGAACACCAGACGGAGTAAACCTGTAGTCAATCTTCCACCTCTCACCACTGTTAATCCAGTCACACTTGTCCGTAAGGTCAGTACCACCCTCTTTAGTCTCTTTATCACCAATTATCAAACATGCAAATTGTCTGTCACCTGTATTGACGCACTCAACGTGGAACACTGCTTCATCTTCCGGTTTAACCTTATAAGTCCCCGGTGGTAATCTCCTTCCATTAAGAAGTACATATGTGTTCTTCCTGTCAATAATTACACCACCACTTGTACCGCCACTGCTTCCGCCAGTATTGAAGTCCCATTCACCATAGCTGTCACAGAAGTTCCACTGGTTATTTTCCCAGTACCACGTCTGCACAACAAGTTTCATCTCACTGTCAATGTTGATAGAGCCGGATAACTGTCTCTCCTCGTTCGGGTTCATGTATATCATTTGTCCCCAAATAGACTTATTGCTGACCTTGTCAAGTATCCACACGTAAACGTTTCCTCCACCTGTCAGCAGTCCTCTGTTAGTGTTGTCAACAGTTATCTGAAAATTGACAGAACCTTTGTAATTATAAGAACCCGGGCCAACCTTTCCCTTCGACGGTATAATAAAATAAGTGTAATCTTTGTTTATTACAGGGTGTGCAGTCATGGCTATCACCCGTACTCGTCAGACTGTACCCAGTTATTTGACTCAGTGTCGAGATAGTACGCAACAACCTGCAACGCAAGCTCTGAGTCAACAGTGATAGCTATCTGGTCGCTGTAACTTCCACCCTGACTCATGCTTACAGTCCTGTCATAGTACGTCCTGCCAGACCTTACGTCCCTAACGACTATCTTTGCCTGACCAGAACCACCACTGTTTACAACCTTGAAAGTCAACTTAACAATAGTACCCTGTGGAACGGTGTACGTCCCGGGTCTGCAAGACCTTCCATTAATTATCAGATACGTTGAGTTCCTGTCAATTTTAATTTCCGGTCTCGGGTGCGAAACATGCAGATACCATGTCATTATACCACCTCACCCATACTCATCATACATTCTCCAGTAACCGGGACTAACCTCAACCCAAACCTGCATCTCAATCCACATATCCCCACTAACTCTGAATGCACCTCTTATAGACCTCGTCTCGTTTACAGCCATGTGAATGTAGTTGTCATAAAGTACCCTGTCATTCTTCACGTCAACAACTCTAACCCTCACTGTCTCAGGACTTATCTTGTTGACAACAGTCATTACGTACTCTACAGTATCCCCAACATTTACATTATAATGCCCCGGCCCGCACCTTATACCATTTATAATAAGATATGACTGGTTTCTCACAATGCCCGGAGGCATTACACCTCCTCCAGTCCGAGCACTCCCTGTAAAGTAGTCGCAGTTGCTTCAATCGTCACGACTCCCTTAAACACTATACCCTGTGTCCTTATGTTGAGCTTCTCACCTGCACTGAGCGTCTCTACGAACTTTGGTATAGCTATCTCACTTCCGTTCTCAGTCTTGAACGTGTCTGCAATCGTGACAGTCACATTGCCAGTACCTGTGTTCTGAATCATTATCATCTTAAGCTCGTACTCTCTGATAGGCGGGCACTCGAACAGTGTCTCAGCAGTGTTTGCTTCAGTAACTTTAACTGGCACGGCTGGCATTATTTATCACCTCCAATACCACCCCATTTTGCCATCGACGGCGAGTTAATTATCCTCAGCATTCCAAAACTAACGTAGTCATCAATGTGACTCAGTATTCTCGCTTTCTCATCGTCACTAACAGGTACAACCTCACATCTGTTGACAAGGAACTTAAGTATTACCTTCTCTGGCTCTATGCTGTCGTTCACAATCTTGTAAACTATCGAGCTGAATTCCTTAACAGGGTACTCTGCAAGTCTCGGTGGAAATACGTTTGTAGGTATATCCTCGGAAGTGTACATACCAATGTACCTTCTGACCGGGTCGTTCGGGTCTGGCTGGTAACCGCTGTCCTCCAGTGCATTGTAGTACGTGGTGGTCGGGAACATAGGGTACAGTATTGCTTCTCCTTTCATACCTGTCCTTACCTCATAAAGCGTCTTGGTGCTCGTCGGGTACAGTCCATTGTCGTCAAGAGAGAAGTCATAAGACTCGTCCACATTGAGGTACAGAGTCCTCATGTAGTTAATCTGCTGAGTCACTACTACTCTAAATATCTTGTCCCTGAAGTCCTTCGGGTAATCGACTCCTTTAAGGTACACATACTGTCCTACTTTCAGCAGTGGTTCGTCAGTTAAAATAGGCATAAAAAAACACCCCCTTAAATCTTCAGTATCCGTATGCCTCAATCTCAAACTGTTCGCTGCTCAGGTCAGTACCGTTGGCAACTTCTTCACCGACCACAACGTCAACAGTCGCAGTACCTGCCTCATTAATCGTGTAGCTGACGCTGAGCTTGGTGAGCACTTTGACCCTCAACTGGTTCGGCTTAAGAGTGTCATCCTGTGCGGGAGTAATAATCCTTATTGCGTAGTCACCATCGCCTATGTACCTGCCCGTCGCCTTCTCTATGACAGTAAGCTCACCGACGTCAACGACAAATCCACCGGTAGGATAACTGGACGGCCCGTTGACAACCTTAGGTACATGCTGTAAAAATTTGGAAAGGGGTCTCAATTAAATCACCTCCGTAAATAAATTTACAGAGTCTTCCTCTCGGCCGGAAGTATCTTAACTCCGACAGGTCTGGCAGCGTCGAGTCCATCAGCACTGTACCTGACCTCAATGCTGTAGTAGGTCTCCGGAGTAATCTTAATGGCCTTGTGCCTCACAAGCGGCACTTCGTCCATCAGTCCGAATGGAGTCTCTATAATCCTCGCACCGGTAGGCAGGTTATACTTGACCTTCTCCAGCTTCGGGCTTTCCACCGGGTCGTACCATCCGGCGTACACGACGCCCTCCCAGTCAGGCGTCTGTATGTTGCTGTCGTTCTCACCGCTGAGATAGTAAGCAGTCCCGGCAGTAACGTTCTGCAGGAAGGACGTGATGGCAGTACCGTTCCTGACTATGTCCTCTGGCATCAGTATCATCATGTCAAGCTGCTTACCCTCTGCGTCCTCACCTTTGAATATGCACTCAGAATTCCTTATGCTCGCTTTAACGGCCCTGACAACGTCAAATATTGCCTCCCTGACAGACCAGAGTACGCCGAACACGTCATCGTTGCACGCTATGTCACCGAGCCTCGTCAGTATTGCCTCCTGCTCCTGCACAGACAGCTCGGCGAGTCCCGGTGCACTGGAGTACGACGAAAGGTTGGTCATCTCTCTCGCAATCAGCTCATCAATATCCAGTATGTCCTTAAAGCTCATACCATCAACACCTCCTCAAGATTAACCTGAGTAGAGAGACCTTCTACCATTTCCACCAGCCGGTACGGGAACGGGTGGCGGAGTCGGGTTAGTGTTTCCCGCTGGCATCGGCCCCTCGAACGTCATGTCGTTCATGTTCATGTCACCGAGGTCGTACGTCTGCAGGGCCATCTCCTCTGCGAGTCCCTTAAACGCTCCGGGCTTGAAGTAGTCAATAACATCGTATATTATACCCCCAATGCATCCCATACCGGCTGCGAGGAGCACGAATGATGGAACTCCGCCAACGTAATAGCTCGCAACTGCAAATCCAGCAGCCATGAGTATCTTGACTGCACTCTTGACAAGCAGTTTCTTGAGTGCGTCACCGATGTTAGCTGCCTTGACAAGGTACTCACTCGTGAACTCACTGAGTCCAAATCCTGCAATACCACCAATACCTCCGTACGCAAGCTTCTCCGCTTCCACCTTCAGTCCTTCGTTAACACCACTCCTCAACACGTACATGCACACCACCTCTTAAAAAAATAAGTTAAAGCCCCGGCCAGTTTATCTGGCTGGCAATGGCAACGAGCTTCGGCCTCGTCTTCTGTCTCTTCTCCAGTATCCTCTTCTTCTTCATGCCGCTCGTCTTGATTGCGTCAACAGTAGTCCCGAGTTCGTCCGCAAGCTCGAAGATTGCCTGATTAATGAACTGGTCAATGTCAGCAGGTGTAACCTCTCTTCCGTTATCAATAGCGTCCTCAATCTGTGCCCAGACCTTCTCAGTAAGTGCAGCTCTGTAACCCGGATGTATTCCGTCGAGCTTGCTCCACACGTAAGCACTTATCTTATCGACAGCCCTCGTGCCCTCTCTGAGTGCTTTCTTACCGTACCTTGCCTTAGCCCATGGCGGGACAAGTGCAGTAATCCTCTCCTTCGGTGGCTTCCTGAGGTAGGGACACATGCCCTGCCTTCTCATCGTCTCCCAGCCGTTGCCCTTAACGACCCACTTTCCACTCTCTACCATGTCGTCCAGAGGGTCAACTCTCATGCTACCTACCTCCAAAATCCCGTTTACCTCAAAAAAATCTACAGCACTGTAACTAATAACCCTTTTTTATTGTTTACCGTCAATAATATTTCTGTGCTCAAGGTAGAACTGAACCAGCTCCTTAACCTTGTCCTTCTCGTCACCCTCAAAATCGACCTTCTCCAGCTCACCCTTACAAAAAATAAAAAAATCAATCAATCTTAAGATAATGTCGTTGTAACTGTTAGAGTCCGTCAGCAACTTTAGCAGCTTGAGCTTACCCCATGTCCTGTCTGTAATTCTTATAGTCTTCATGTTACGGCTTGCTGTTTTCCACTGCCTCAAGCTCCCTCGTGGTCTG
>Ga0256834_1000565_pt1 | contig 26467 bp, 27 predicted proteins | sample 4281140metaG_FD_190536 | JGI IMG/M metagenome (GOLD analysis project Ga0256834, IMG submission 190536) | Hydrothermal vent microbial communities from East Pacific Rise, Pacific Ocean - 4281-140 | ecosystem: Environmental > Aquatic > Marine > Hydrothermal vents | place: Pacific Ocean: East...
GACGCATTAAACTTTTTTGATATTGATAATCAATATATTATATTTTATCTAAAATAGTTTCAAAACAAATTATAGAATTAAACCACTGACAATCAAGTGAAATTATTTTTTAGTGCGTTTGCCCTGGATTAAATTTAGTCTTAATATGTATTCTATACAACCTTTCAAAAATATTAAGACACAAATTTCACAGATTACACTGATTATTAAATGATGAATTTTTGCAAATTAACAAGTCGGTGAGATATTTAAGTAGTCAAATTCCATAAAATCTATGAAATTCGTATCTTTTAACTTCAATCTGATTGAATAGTTACCTGATATTTTTTAGTTACAATAAAAGCATAACTAACTTAATATTAGTGAACTAAATGCATATTTTAGACCTTCAAGGTTTTAAAAACCTTGAAGGTCTTGACTACGAACTATAAATTAGAAATTAACGAAATCTATAATGATGATTCGAATATTAAGTTAAAGTAAATATTTCACATTATCCGATAAAAGATTTAAGGTCGCTTCACTTAAAGATTTAAGACTAAAGGTTTTTTTACAGTATTTATTTTATTAACCATAAAATTCCGATTATAATTAAAATTAGAGGAAACAGAAAGATAATTTGACTAATAAATGACCAAAATAAAAACTTAAACCATTGTATTATTCCCATTTCAATAGTACTTTCCTTTCTAGTAATTTTAACTAATTGATCATATTCCATTTTCATAAAATCAGACTTACTAATTTTCAAATCAATAATTCCAATATCATTCAATCCTTTTTTAAACCCACTAAAAACAGTTTTGGGATGCAGCCAAAGAATATAACCCATTGCCCAAAGACTAAAAATACAAATCGGAAAATATTTCCAAAAACCAGTTGATATTTCCCAACCAGCAATAAAACCTTCTCCTTTCCAAGAAGTATCACATTTATTCAATAAGTGTTGAATATCGTGAATATGAATCATCTTTTTTCTAAATTTAGGATTCGGAAGTTTTAAATTCATTCCTAAAACTTTCATTTCAAAAGTATCTTTGTCTATTCCGCCATTTTCAGGAATTCCATTATCTTTATAAAACTCAATTAATAATTTATCTAATGTCATATTTTCGTAGCGGTATATTGTGTGCAATTCTTTAATAAAACACACTTAATGCTTCATTATAAGCAGATTCAAAAGCCATTGGTTTTAAATTTGTATTTGCTTTTTGTTGTGTAAAATAGGAAAGTAATTTTTCAGTTGGCATGTTACCTGTTAAATCATCTTTTGCCATTGGGCAACCACCAAAACCTTTAATTGCACCATCAAAACGGTTACAACCTGCATTAAAAGCAGCAGCAACTTTTTCATGCCAAGTATCTGGCGTTGTATGTAAATGTGCTCCAAATTCTATTTTGGGATATAACGGAATTAAATTAGAAAACAAATAAGCAATCGTTTCGCCATCTGCAACACCAATAGTATCGGATAACGATAAAATTTCAACACCCATTTTAGAAAGTTTTTCAGTCCATTGTGCAACAATATCCACATTCCATTTATCGCCATAAGGATTTCCAAAACCCATAGATAAATAAGCAACCACTTTTTTATTCGTCTTTACCGATATATTTAAAATCTCATCTAAAGCAACAATAGATTCTGCAATAGTTTTACTAGTATTTCGCATCTGAAAATTTTCAGAAATCGAAAACGGATAACCTAAATAATCTATTTCTTCAAAAACACTAGCATCTTTTGCGCCTCTAATATTGGCAACAATTGCTAATAATTTACTTGTTGTTTTAGACAAATCTAATTGTGATAAAACAGCAGCAGTATCTCGCATTTGCGGAATTGCTTTTGGAGAAACAAAACTACCAAAATCAATAGTATCAAAACCAACCTTTAATAATGCATTAATATATCTCGCTTTATCTTCGGTTGCTATAAAATGCGACTTAATACCTTGCATGGCATCTCGTGGACATTCTATTATTTTTACTTTTTGTCTCATTTTTGTATGCAGATTATTTAGCTACGAATTACACTAATTTTCACTAAATTATTTATTGAATGTTATTTATATATTCGCTAAACTTTAGCACAAATATACAATGATTAATTTTAGTTCTGTGGTAATCTGCGAAATCTACAAGGCAAATTTATACTTTGTTTTTAATATCGCAAAGTCGCAAAAGCGCAAAGAAAAAAAGAGACTGCTAAGTTATGTAAAGCAAACATTTACGTCTTGCAAACCATAATAATCTTTGTGTCTTAGAGACTTGCAATAAAATATTTTAAAATAATTTTGCAAAACCTGCGTTATGTAAAAATCTGTGTGAAATTTGCCTAAAACAAAATAAACACGCCAATACCAATAAATACAATTATCTGTATGATTCTTAAATTCTTTTCAAATTTTTGATTATCCCTTAAAAAGGAAGTCATTTTTGATGCCAATAAAGCAATAGAACTAAATATCACAATAGTTAATAGCATGAAAATAAAACCCAATATAAAAATTTGTTGCTTTATATTACCTAAAGAATTATTTACAAAACCTGGGAAAAATGCTAAAAAAAAAATAGTCACTTTTGGGTTTAGAACATTCATCACAAAACCTTGCTTATATAATGAAAATAAATTTTTATCTGAAATATTAGATTTATCTAACTCAATTTTAGCAGAAGATTTGTAAACTTTAAAAGCCAAATAAAACAAATAAATCGCACCTAATAATTTGATTGCAAAAAATATATTTTCAGATTTTTTTAATATTTCCGAAACACCAAACGCCACTAATGAAGTATGAACAATAATACCAGTTGCTAAACCTAAAACAGTTACAATACCAAATTTTTTACCATTGGTAATGCTTTGCATCAAAACATATATATTATCTGGACCTGGCATTAAAGTTAATAATGCAGATGCTGTAATAAATGCTATTATGATTTCTAGTTGCATAAATTTATTTGATAACAAAGATGCAAAAGTTTAATTGAAAAATTAAAATTAAATAAAGAACAAACAAAATATTGTATTTTTGACCTCAATAATACAAAGTCTAAAGTTATATGAAAAAAATAGCACTTTTCTTATTATGTATATTCTTATCCGTAAGGATTTATTCTAATACCTATTATGTAGCAAAAAATGGTAATGACAATGCCAATGGTTTTGAAAACACGCCTTGGTTAACTATTCAAAAAGCAATTACAGTTGTAAGTGCTGGCGATACAGTTTATATAAAATCTGGTACCTATACAGAAAGAGTAATTTTAGAAACATCAGGTTTAATTGGTAATTATATTACGCTTTCAAATTATCTAAATGATGAAGTAATCATAGATGGCAATGGTATTATTTGGGACGATCCAATAAATAGATGGAATGGTTTAGTAGATATTTCTGGCTTAAATTATATTAAAATATATGGTTTAAAAATTATCAATTCTTACTTTAGTGGTATTTTTCTTGAAAATTCTTCCAATATTATTATTGAAAATAATACTACATATAACACATTTTCAAGCGGAATTGGTGTTTGGAGTTGTAATAATATAACCATTAAAGAGAATGAAATTGAACTAGCTTGTAATTTAGGAGGCGAGGAATGTATTTCTGTTTCAGACTCTTTTAATTGCCAAATATTTCAAAATAATGTTCATCATAACGGACAAGGAATAAATGGTGGCGAAGGAATTGACATTAAACAAGGTTCGTATGATATAAATGTATATCAAAATCTGGTACATCATTTAAATAATAGAACAGGTATTTATGCAGACGCTTGGGATTCGCATACCTACAATATTAACATTTATCAAAACAAGGTTTATAATTGTACCGAAACTGGTATTGCAATAGCTTCTGAGTTTGGTGGTTTACTTGAAAACATTAATATTTACAACAATATTTCTTATAATAATAAATTTGAAGGGATTCAACTTGGCGGTTGGACAAATGAAGATTACGTTGGTCCGACACCTGTAAAACACATAAAAATAATAAATAATACCTGCTATAATAACGGTTCTATTGCTAATAGTTATGGTTTTGGTATTAGTATTGATAACGCTTTCGCGGAAGATGTCATATTAAGAAACAATATTTGTAGTGAAAATAGTAACCAAATACAAGTAATAAATATTTTGTCTGGGTTAGTTGTTGATCATAATTTGATTTATGGCGATAATGATAATGAGTATGCTATTTTTGGAACGGAATTTATTTTAGAAGATCCGTTATTTATAGATGCCAGTAATCTTGATTTAAATTTACAAAGCAATTCACCTGCTATTGATTTCGGAAGCAGTAACGAAGCACCAAATTTTGATTTTAATGGTACTAACAGACCAATTGGTGACGGATTTGATATTGGCGCATATGAATTTAATCCTTCGGCGCAACTTGAAAATTTTTCGCAAAACAGCATAAATATTTATCCAAATCCGTTTAAAAACGAATTAACTATTGACTTTTCTAATAATGAAAAAGAAAACATAGAAATTTTTGTCTATACCAGTTTTGGTAAATTAATTTACACAACAAAACTTTCAAAAAACAATTTTATTCTAAAGAGAAATAATTTACCTATAGGAATATATCTATTGGTTATTACATCGGAAAATCAAACGTTGGCAACAAAAAAAATAATCATAAAATAACACACAAAATATGTCAAAAATAAAAATATATCATAATAACAGATGTAGTAAAAGTAGAAATGGTTTATGTCTTTTAGAAGATTCCAAACAAGAATTTGAAGTAATTAACTATTTGGAAAACCCACCAAATAAAACCGAATTAAAAGAATTACTAAAAATGTTGAACTTCACTCCGATAGAATTAGTTAGAAAAGGCGAAGCAATTTGGAAAGAAAACTACAAAGGCAAAGATTTATCCGACGTTGAAATCATTACTGCAATGATCGAAAATCCAAAATTAATTGAGCGACCAATTGTTGTAAAAGGCGACAAAGCAGTTATTGGCAGACCTGAAGAAAATATAACTGAATTATTGAATTCATAATTTAAATTCACACCGTGACTCAAAGTCACGGCGTGAATAAAAAACTTTAAAATGGCATCATTTTTCGGTCACGCATTAACATCTATTGCTATTGGTAATGGTTTTTCAAATACACAAAAAAACTTTAAATTCTGGTTTTTAGGTGTTTTTTGTGCTTTTTTACCAGATGCAGATGTTATTAGTTTTAAATTAGGGATTGCTTATAACAGTTTTTGGGGGCACAGAGGTTTTACTCATTCTTTTGTGTTTGCAATACTACTTGGTTTAATTATTACTTTTATTTTCTATAGAAAAAACACTTCCAAAATAAAATATTTTTTGTTTTTCACTTTATGTGCTGCATCTCATTCTTTATTAGATGCTATGACAGATGGTGGTTTAGGTGTTGCTTTCTTTGCTCCTTTTGACAATTCGCGTTATTTCTTTCCGTGGCGACCAATACAAGTTTCGCCTATTGGTATTGCTAACTTTTTAGGGGAACGTGGTTTACGTGTCATAAAAAGTGAATTGCTTTATATTGGCTTACCTAGTTTTGTTTTTATTTTGATTGTGAAGATAAAAAATCGTTTTTTGAAAAAATAAAACTATTGTCTTTTGAAATTGGTTAAAGTGTTATTCTTTATTGTCAGTATAATTTTTAACGGTTAGTATAGATTCAATAGCGGATATAAAAGCACAAACCTTTCAATTTATCACTAAACTTTTGTAAAGATACTCACTTTGGATTTAGCATTAAACCGCTATTATTTTTTACTCATTTGTCGCATACAGATTTTCACTTATTCATTATACCTTTTTGAAATGCTTTTAATATTTTCATTGAATATTCAATATCACAACTTTTTATTATAGCCCATTCTTTTGCTATTTTAGATTCACTTTCATTTGTTAAATTCTTTTCCAAAATTGAGAATATACGACTTGCTAATGATTTTGATTTACTAAGATAGACCTTTGATTTTCTACCTAATACTTCAGCTGCTATAATTAATTGATCAAATCCTTCATCAGGAAAAGTATCATTATGATATTCAACTATTTCATCATAATTAAAGTTGAAATAATGTTCTATTATTAAAATAATGTCCTTTAAGTCATTTTCTCTTTCTTCAGGTCTATCACTCCAAGCTACTAATTTTAATATTACCATTCCTGGAAGAGGAGGAATATCTACAATTTTTTCCTCTATTTGAACTTTTTCAGGATTTTCTAAAACTTCTTTAAAACCCAATACATGCAAATCAGAATATCTTTTATTAAACTGTATTGTGTCATGTTGCTCTATTTCTCCAAACGGGAGAATATCAACGGCAATATTATATTTATCAGAATAGAATGTCCAAGGTGCTTTTACTTTATTAAAGTCTTTTTTAACAAGTGAATTACTTAATTTATCAAATTCGTTTAAGGAAGAAATCATAATTGCAAAATCAATATCTTTTGTTCCTCTGCTTGGTTTGACTCCATCTTTAAGTAATTCAAGTGCTATTGCAGTAGCTCCGATTAAATAATATGGTATTTTGTGTTTAACCATTATTTTATCAATAATTTCAAATACATCTTTAAAATACGGAATTGATAATTCTTTATATGTTTGGTTGGATGAATTCATTGTATATTATTTGTGCAGTTTCTATATTTCTTTTACCACCTTCTATAATTAAATCGGCATATATTAATAATGGAGGAGCAGTTTTGTTAAGTTCTGCATTATTCCAAAACATTTCCAAAACTTCTAGTTCTCCATTTTCATCAGGGATTAACCTATAATTCTTCATTAGATTAACATTATTTTCTTTTGTGTATAAGGTAAGTTTTTCAGGTCTTAAATAATTGGTAAGTATATCCGCAGCGGGTTCTCCACTCCATACTGTTATTTCTGTGTTTAAATTTATATTCTGCCAATCTTCTCTAAGACGGTATTTATTTTTATACAATTTTGGTTTTAATTCAATAGCATATTGATTTACCCATATTTCTAATAATTCTTTTCTGTTTTTCCAAATATTTTTTTTTTTGTTTAATGGTATTAAATACCCCATTTTTTTAAGTCCCGTAATTATTTGTGGAATATTTCCTAAAGCTACACCTGTGGTTTGGGCAATTTCTCGTTGTGTTTTATTTACTAATTCTTTTTTTTGTAAAAAATGAAATAATACTTTTAGTCCTGTTTTTGTAAAAGCTCGGTTTGTCTCTTTTTTTCTGTTAAAATGTTTTTTTTGAGTATCAATGAAACAAAACAATTGTTTTTTTTGTATAAATAAATTACCATTTGTTTCTATATATGCTATTCCAATTTTCCTGAGATGTGCTTTTAATTTCGGAAAAATGTGTTCGGCAATAATAACTAGATTGTCATGTTTTTTGTGTATTCTTTCAATCTGTTCTAATTGGTATTCTCGTAGTTCTTTTTTTACTTTTGTTAAGAAGTTTAAACCAATACCATTCACTTGTAAATTGATTTCTCCGTCAAGCGGCCCTTTTTGCACCCAATAAGCCTGAATACCTGCTACTTTGTATAGGTTTTCAATTGTAGTATTTATTATATCTTCTTTCATACGTTCACAAATATACGTAATTCACGTGACGTGAACAAGATTATTTTATGAACGATGTTTTTTTTGGATTTGCACAACACCAATATATAATCAGTTTTAATTAACTATATCAACTGTTAAAAGTCAAAGTTAGCACAAAATGATAAGAAAGTGAAGTTAAAAACTAATTATAAATAAATATAGCACATAAAAAAACCATTTCTGTTAGAAATGGTTTTACTTAAAACTTAATTTAATCTATTTTACTTTTTGAACCTCTGGCACAATAAATTCATCTAATAATTTCGTAGTTTGCATATGTGAATTCATTCCACCTTTAAAATAGGTGCTTGTTAAAACTACTACTAAATTTAATGTTGGAAACACGGCAACTTTATCAAACTATCCATTTTTTTGATGATTACATTTCTACTGAAATCAGTTGCTAATAATGCATCACTTTGTGCGTTTGCTCTAACACAGACAAATAATATTATTACTGTACAAATTAAGTTTTTCATATCTCTTAGTCTTTTTTATCTAAATCACTTGTCATTTTAAAACCTGTAAACAAACCTACACCTGCCATTAAGAAAATTGTGCCTGGATATGCTACTTCTGCATCTACACCTAAACTATAATCTAATATAGATGCTATAAAAATACCTAAACCAACGCCCATTAATAATAAAGAAAAATTTAAAATAATTACTTTCCAAATTGGTGCGTTACCACTTCTACCTTTTACAAAAATATTTGCTTCTGCTCCTTTTTCAATTAAAGCTAATCGTTCTTTATTTCTACTTGAAATGAATAAATAAAATATTCCGAAAATTGTTCCGAAAATTAATGCTACTATTAATACTTCTGGTCCCATAATTAATTTGTTTTAAATTTGTTATTACTAATTGTTTTTATCTATGACGATATATTTCCGTTTACGGTTACAAAAAAAAATAAATTATTTAAAAAGTGTAACCAGACTTTACATAAAATCGTCTTATAAATAGAATGACTAACTTTAACGAAGAAAAATACATCCACCAAATAAAAAATGGTGATAGCAAGGCATTTGAAGTCTTGGTAAATCAGTATAAAAACATGGTGTTTTCTATTGCGTTAAAAATGGTTGCTAATAAAGAAAATGCTGAGGAAGTTGCGCAAGACTCCTTTATTAAAGTTTTTAAATCTATTAAAAATTTTAAAGGCGATTCTAAATTTTCAACTTGGTTATACAGAATAACTTATAATACCAGTTTGGATTATATTAAAAAAAATAAAAAGCATAAACAAAATTATAATTTAGATGAAATTACTTTAAACCAAATTATAGAAACGGAAAATGCTTTAGAGCAATTAGAAAAAGAGGAGTTTAAACAATTAATTAAAAAATGTTTGTATCAATTAAAGGAAGAAGATCAAGTTATTTTAACTTTATATTATTTTGAAGACTTATCTTTACAAGAGATTGCGGTAATAATAAATAAAAATTACAATCAAGTACGTACAAATTTACATAGAAGCAGAAAAAAATTAGCGATTATTTTAAATCATAATTTAGCACCTGAAATTATAGAAAGTTATGGAAAACAAACTAGATAAAAACATAGATCATTTAATTAATAAGGTGATAAAACAGACCGAATTAGAAACACCTACCAATAACTTTACGGTGAATTTAATGTCAAAAATTGAAAGTTTACAAACGTCTAAAGCAATTGTTTTTAAACCATTAATTAGCAAAGCGGTTTGGTTTGTAATTGGTCTAATTGTGGTTAGTTTATTTGCATATTCGTTTTATTCGCCTGAATTATCTAAAAATAATATTCTTAATTATGATTCGATTAAATTACCGACAATAAACCTGCCTAAAATAAATATATCAACAACAGCAACAAATTCAATAGTATTAATTGGTGTAATTCTACTTATTCAAGGAGCATTATTAAAATTCTATTTCAATAAGCGAATAAATGTTTGATTTGTAAAATCGATTACTTATTAATAATTGTTGCTATTACAAAACTACCTCTTCAATTTTTGCGGTAATATTTTCTAAAATTTCAAAAGCAGTTTCTGCCATTTTATTTCCTTTTAAATCTAATAACGGATTTACTTCCACAAATTCAATACAAACTACTTTTTTTGTTTCTGTTAATCGGTTAATAATTGCCATAATTTCAAAAGGATCAAAACCTTTTGGCACTGGAGTTCCTGTACCGTAAGAGATCATATCGCAATCCATACTATCCACATCAAAAGAAATATAAATCACATCACAATTAGATAATCTTTCAATTGCTTCGTCTACACAGGTTTCTAAACCTCTAAAACGGACCTCAGCAACCATATAATTTTTAATACCTAATTTTTCAATTTGTGCATCTTCTGGTTTTTCGGTATCTCTAACACCAAAATAAATCAAATCTTCTGCTAAAATCTTTGTGGTTGGCGTACCTATATTTTTCATTCTATCCCAAAGATCTTCCGTTTCTCTTGAAACTTCATTTATTTGAAAATCTAAATTATCATCTGCTAAAGCGGCTGCTAAAGGCATACCATGAATATTACCAGAAGGTGATGTAAATGGTGAATGAATATCTGCATGAGCATCAATCCAAACTACACCAACTCTTTTGTTGGGATATGCTGCTTTTACACCACTTATACTACCTAAAGCCGAAGAATGATCGCCAGACAGAACTATTGGAAACTTATTTTCTTGCAAGTTAACTTGTACGTGATTACTTAAACGCTCACATTGTTTTAAAACACTAGAAATTCGTTTTGCAAAAGTATTTTTCACTCTATTATACACAGAGTCATTTGTGGTAATAACATCTTCGAATTGATAATTATTAAAAAAATTATTTTCAATATTTATCGCTGCTATTTCTATGGCATCAACTCCCATATCGGAACCACGAGTTCCTGCACCAACGTCTGATCTATTTTTTATTATTTTAATGGAATCCAATATAGGTTAAAGGTTTTAGGTTAATGGTGAAAGTCATTTTTAAACTTTAAACTATATTTTTTGGTTTAAAGTCTATAATATAAAGCAAAAAAATTATCTTTTCGAAACTGGTACAAAATCTCTTTGATTTTCACCAATATATAATTGTCTTGGTCTACCAATTGGTTCACTATTTAAACGCATTTCTCTCCATTGTGCAATCCAACCTGGTAAACGACCAATAGCAAACATTACAGTAAACATATCTGTAGGGATTCCTAAAGCTCTATAAATAATACCTGAATAGAAATCAACATTAGGATATAATTTTCTTTTTACAAAATACTCATCTTTTAAAGCAACTTCTTCTAAATGCTTTGCAATTTCTAATACTGGATCATCGATACCTAAATTTTCTAACAATTCATCTGCGGCTTTTTTGATGATTCTTGCTCTTGGATCGAAATTTTTATAAACACGATGTCCAAAACCCATTAATCTAAACGGATCATTTTTATCTTTTGCTTTTAAAATATATTTCTCTACATCACCACCATCTTTTATAATACTTTCTAACATTTCAATAACGGCTTGATTTGCGCCACCATGTAATGGACCCCAAAGTGCAGAAACACCAGCAGAAATAGAAGCAAATAAACCTGAATGTGCTGAACCAACAATACGTACTGTTGATGTAGAACAATTTTGTTCATGATCTACATGTAAGATTAACAATTGGTCTAAAGCGTTTGCTACTATCGGATTTGTTTTATATTTCTCAGTAGGAATTGCAAACATCATCTTCATGATATTTTCGATGTAATTCATACTATTATCTGCATAATTTAAAGAGCGACCTTTAATTTTCTTTAATGCCCAAGCTGCTAAAACTGGTATTTTAGCCATTGTCTTACAAATAGCATTATACATTTGCTCTTCATCATTTACATCTACAGATTTAGGATTAAAAGCAGTTAATGCAGAAGTTAATGAAGATAAAATACCCATTGGATGCGCACTTTTAGGAAAACCATCTAAAATGTTTTTCATTTCTTCATTAATTAATGAATTTGATTTTATGGTATTATCAAATTTAATAAATTGTTCTTTGGTTGGTAATTCTCCGAAAATTACTAAATAAGCTACTTCTAAAAAATTAGAATTTTCGGCTAAATCTTCTAAACCGTAACCTCTATATCGTAAAATACCTTTTTCACCATCTAAAAAAGTAATAGCACTTTGACAAGAACCCGTGTTTTTATAACCTGGATCTATAGTGATAATTCCTTCGGTAGAACCTCTTAATTTTTTAATATCTATGGCTACTTCGCCTTCTGTACCTCTGATTATTGGAAATTCATACTTCTTTCCATCAACCTCTAAAATTGCAATATCTGACATGTTTTTTTGTTTAGTTTTTTCGTCGAAAACGAGACCACTAATTTACAACTTATTCATAAATTTTTTATGTAAAAAATAATCTTTTTTTAGAAATAGATCTAAGAGGTTATTTGTTGGGTTTAAAACTTTTGAAATGGGCAAATAAAATGTGTGATTACCTTATAATACACTACCTCTGCATTGAGTATTTCTTAATTATTTTACATCTTAGTAGTTATTTTCATCTCCAGAAATGCCACCATTTTTTTTCTCTATCCGAAGAATTACTATCTAACGGATTTTAAAAAAAATCTTTAAGATAATTTTCATCATATCTTTCTCCATCTTCTCCTTCAACTACTGCATTTAATTTATAAGCAATCTAAATCATCTTTTCAATAATCCAATTATCTGGGTTCTTCACAGTAATTTCCCCGTATTTTTCATGAAAAGTAAAAGGAATCTCACCTTTATCAGATTTCCATAACTCAGCATTTGGTATTGAAACAGTTAAAGTTTCACTTTCTTTATGTTTAACAGAAAATTCTTCTATTGGTTCAAATTGTGAATCAGACTTAATGTATTCAGACCATTCTCTTTTTCTTATTTTCTTACTCTTATCTTCACGTATTATGCTAAGTTCATATCCCATATTGATTAACTAATTTTAATCTTTTTGATATTTATAAATTCTATAACCATCTTTTTGTTCAAATCCGTTCGGCATATATCCTTTTTTTAATATTCCATCCATTATAATTGCCATATTCATACCAAATGCGTCATTTAAATCCTCTGAAACCATAAGTGTTTCCTCTTTTTCTTCAAATGATTTAGCTACATAATTTCGAGCATCTTCAAGATTTGTGAAAGCATCCATTTCTTTATGTTTTTTTAATAATCAATAAAATCTCCTACTTAACCATAAAAACGGCATTACTAAAAAGTAATTTTCCGTTTTCCCAAAAACTTCTAAATAATGGGTCGTCAATTAAATAAATAATTTTTCCGCCACCTTTATTTTCGACTCCAAAAACCAAAGTGTTATCTATTTTCTCTTGCACATTAACGCCAGAAAAACCATTAAGCAAATCGTTTTTATCTTTAATGTAAGATACATTTTGACCATTTTTGATTAATGGATAATTACTACTGTTTAGTTTTAAAGTATAATAATAATCAGGATAACCATACGCTAACGGATTCGTATTATCTAAATAGGTTTTAAAGATTGCACCTGTATTCATATTAGACATTCTTTCTCTTTCTGAGTCTGCATAATTTATTTGTTTGTCTTCTTTTTCTTCCTTTTTTTCTTTATCATCCGATTTTTTTCTAGAAATTGAAAACGAGTCACTTTGCACAAATGTAGAAACTGCTCTATCAATAGCAATTAATTTTCCACCATTTCTAAGCCATCTTTGTAATTCTTCTAAACCGTCTTTGTCAAAAATTTCGCCGTAATAACCACTAGGCAAAATTAAAACTTGGTATTTATTTAAGTCTATATTCGAAAAATAATCGGTATCTAAAATAGTTACAGGATAACCAATTTGCTGCTCAAAAAAATGCCAAACTGCACCAAAACTTAAACTAGAAGTGTATTTACCATTCAATATTGCAACATTAGGTCTATTGATTAAACCTATATTGCCAGATCCAAAATCACTTCCTTGAGTTACCATACCAGAATTTGTTGCTATAATTTCTCTTTGATGTCTTTTTGCTATCTTTTCAATAATTTTATGAAAATTCTTATGATTTTTATTACCCGATTTTGTAATAATCAAAGTGCCTTCCTTAAAATTAATACCTTGTGTTTTAAAAGGTTTTCCCGCATAACGAACTTTAATATTATTGGTTAACAATTCCGATAAAAAAGCAACATCATTAACCGAATTCCATTTACATAAGTAAGCAAAAACATCTGAATTATAATTTGTCTTAGATATTTGTTGTTCTTTAAATTCCTGAACACTTACATTCTTTTTTAATGCGTATGCTTTTAATCCTCTAGCGTATGGCAAAGTCCATGCGGTAATGTCATAGGTTAAAGAATCTGGTAATTTTGAAACTGGTTCAAATAATGCTTTTATCAATTTTGATTTTGGTTGGTTTAAATTAATTACTAAATCATTCGCATTCAATTTATAACTTTCATTTTTCTGATTGTGAAAATTCAAACCGTTTATAGATTGTGTAGAAGATGGATTTCCATATTTTATTAAATGTTTATCTAATAAACTTCTCAAATTATTTAATTTGTCTTTCCCGTTTTCCGAAGAAATAACATAAGAGTTATATTTATAATTTTTATTGGTTTTAAAATAATTTTCGAATTCAGAAATTAATGTACTTGCGTTATTTGATGCAACTTCAATAGTTGACATACTGGTTGTAAAATGATGTTCAATTCTATCTTTTAACGTTAAAACGGAATCGTCATAAATCTTAACACCTAAACCACCTCTACGACTTCCTGCTTGTTCATAAGTCATACCAATTGCGCCGTTATATAACGGATAGGTATCGCCATAACTAGGATAAAACAAATCGAATACTTCTTTGGTAAAATACAACCAACCTTCTTTATCGAAATATTTTGCATGATTTTTACCAATTGTTTTTTGAAAATCTCTTTGAAAATCGGTTAAAATTTCATGATAAGGTTCTGCCGCAGGCGCAAAATAATATTCTTGGTTAATACCTTGCTCGTGAAAATCTACGTGAATATTAGGAAACCATTTGTTATATATCTCAATTCTTGCTTGAGATTCTTTTTGTGACAACCATGCCCAATCTCTATTTAAATCAAATAAATAATGGTTTGGTCTTCCGTTAGGATTAGATTCATGATGTTCTTTTGAATCTACATTTATATTATACGGATAATTGCCATGCTGTGTATACCAATTTACATAACGATCTCTTCCATCTGGATTTAAACACGGATCGATAATAACAATCGTGTTTTCCAACCATTTTTTAGTTTTGGCGTTATTAGGGTTTATTAGTTCATAAATTGTTTTCATAGAAACTTCAGAACTAGAAGCCTCATTACCATGTACATTGTAACTTAACCAAACAATAGCGATATCTTGCGTCGTTTTGTTACCAGATAATAAACCTGCATTTATTAAATGATTTTTTCTTATTTCCTCTAATTTATTAAAGTTTTTAGGAGCAGTAATAAATGCTAATGTTAAAGGTCTGTGTTCATACGTTTCACCATACTCTATGAATTTTACATTATTATTTTGCGTAGCGACATGTTCAAAATAATTTAAAATTTTATAATGATGTGTAAACCTTTCTCCTAAATCATAACCTAAGAATTCTGATGGCGATTTAGTTTGAGATACAACAAATAGTACAAATAATTGAAATACTATAATAGATACTATATTTTTCATTTTTATTAGGTATTTATAAATATAAAGACGTTTTACAAAACGCCTTTATATTTTATTAGATGATAATAATTTTATTCAATAACATAAAAGACCTTCAAGGTTTTTAAAACCTTGAAGGTCTAAAAGCATAAACTTATTCACTTTTTTCTCTTTCTAAAACTGCTTTCAGAAAACCTCTATGTAATAAAATATTTATTACTCGCCAACCAGAATTTGCATAAGAGTTTAATAAATCTTCAAAATCTTGATCTTTCCTTATTGTAGAACCTGGTTGTTTAATTAATTTGTATTCTTTCATTTTTCCCTTAAAATTATCTATATTATTTAATTACTAGTTTTTTTACAACAGGGTTATTATTATTAATTTCAATTTTTAATAAATAAATACCTTGCTTTAAATTTTCTATATTCAATCTGTGATTCGTTGTATTATTTACAGCAACACTTAAAACTTTACTCCCAATAATATTTAATACTTGAATATTATTTATTTTATAATTTTCACTTTCGCTTTTAATTGTAACACTTCCTTTTGCAGGATTTGGATTAATAGTTATATCATTTATAATAATAATATCATTTACACTTGCAGTTTCATCAATAATTTTATAAATACTCCCATTAAAATTTGCTAAATATAATTCCTTATTTACATCTTCACCAAAAGCAACAGTAAAAGAAATTCCAACTTCGTTTGCAGTAACTTGATAACCATTATTTGGATCAATAGTTCTTAATTCAGTAGAATCTGTATCTAAATAAAAGTACAACCCTACTAAATCTGGAAATTCAGAACCTCTATAAACATTTCCGCCAGTTATAGAACCAAAACCAGTTCTAGGATAAACTGCTACAGGAAAAGTATAATTAGAAGGTGCTTGACAACCACTAGTATTAAATGTAGCATTACCTTCATAACATCTCCAACCAAAATTTAAACCGCCAACACCATTTAAGGTGTGATTAACTTCTTCAAAAGCATTTTGACCAACATCGCCCATCCATAAATCACCATTTAAACTATCAAAAGAAAATTTCCAAGGATTACGAACGCCAATTGCCCAAATTTCGTCTAAAACTGTAGAGTCATCAACAAACGGATTGTCCACAGGTATAGAATATGTAGCATCTGCACCAACTTCAATTCGCAGCATTTTACCTAAAAGTGAATTTCCGTTTTGCGCATTATTGTTTGGATCGCCACCACTTCCGCCATCGCCCATACCTATATATAAATAACCATCTTGACCAAAAGCAATACAACCGCCATTATGATTAGAGAATGGTTGATTGATTGTTAATAGTATTTGTCCAGAATTAACATCTGCAATATTTGAATCTGCAGATACTGAATATCTTGCAATAACTGTATCTCCAGAATTATTAGTGTAATTTACATAGAAAAAACCATTGGTAGTATAATCTGGGTCAAAAACCATACTTAACAAACCTCTTTCGCCACCAGAACTTATTATGGAAGTTATGTCTAAAAAATTAGTTGCATTAGTGGTTCCGTTAGCGTTTAACACTTTAATTCTACCAGCTTGTTCCACAATAAACAATCTATCATCACCAGCATTTGTAATATGTAATGGGTTATTAAATCCTGTTGCGAATACCTCAATATTAACATTTTGCGAATAGGAAAATATTGCAATTAAAAAAATAGATAAAAAAAGAAGTTGTTTGGTCATGATATTGAATTTGAATTTCATGTATTTAAAACAATTTAAGAAGTATAAACCCTAAATATTTAATTCATACGTAAACATAATGAAATTATTTTTATTTTAGCAAAAATATTACACATGAAATCACAAATTATTATTATTTTAACAATTATCTTTTTTTTTAGTTTACAAAGTTTCTCCAACCCTATTTGGGGACCAACTGGTCATAGAACTGTTGGTAAAATTGCAGAGAAACATTTAAAGAAAAAGGTGAAAAGAAAAATTAACAAATTATTAAATGGCGAAAGTCTTGCATTTATTTCTACGTATGCAGATGAAATAAAATCCGATAGAAGTTATAGCGAATTCTATACTTGGCATTATATTAATTTTCCGTTTAATACGGATTATCATGATTGCAAAAAAAATCCTAAAGGCGATTTAGCTACAGGCATTAAAACTTGCATTAAAGTTTTAAAAGATAAAAATAGTTCTCAAAAAGATAAAGTTTTTTATTTAAAAATGTTAGTGCATTTAATTGGCGATCTTCATCAACCTTTACATGTTGGCAGAGGTGAAGATAAAGGTGGCAACACCATACAAGTACAATGGTTTAAAAAAGGAACTAACCTACATAGAGTTTGGGATACAAATATGATTGAAGAATGGAATATGAGTTATATTGAATTAGCAAATAACACTAAAAATTTATCTAAACAGGAAATAAAAAACTACCAAAAAGGTACTATTATAGATTGGATTTATGATTCTCAAAGTTTAGCAAAAGTAGTTTATGCGTCTGCTAATAGTGGCGACAAACTAAGTTACCGATATTCTTATGATCATTTTGGTACGGTTAGAAATCAACTTCAAAAAGGTGGTATTAGGTTAGCAAAAATTTTAAATGATATTTTTGGATAAAACCTAAACTTTGCTATGAAAAATTTAATTTATAAATCATTCTTTCTATTTTGTATATTAATTTTAGTCAGTTTTAAAAATGATACAACAAAATTACCTAAAGGATTCGTTTATGTAACGGATATTATCCCTAATTTAAAATTAGATTTAAGATATTTTACAAAACATAATTTTGTTGGCAAACCAATTAATGGATACAAAAGCAATAAATGTATTCTAACCATTCAAGCAGCAAATGCTTTAAAAAAAGTACAAGATGAATTGTTAGAACAAAATTTATGCATACAGGTTTATGATGCTTATAGACCACAAAAGGCAGTAAATCATTTTATTAAATGGGCAAAAGATTTTAAGGATACTATTAATAAGGAACAATATTATCCAAAAATTAAAAAACGAAACCTATTTAAACTACAGTACATTGCAACACATTCTAGACACAGTAGCGGCAGCACAGTTGATTTAACTATTTATTCAAACAAAACTGGCAGCGTTTTAGATATGGGAAGTGATTATGATTACTTCGGAAAAGAGTCTTGGGTTAATTATCAAAATTTAACAAAGCAACAAATAAAAAACAGACAGTTATTACAAACTGTAATGCTAACTAATGGCTTTAGGTCTTACCCAAAAGAATGGTGGCATTTTACTTTACGTTTTGAACCTTATCGAAATCAATATTTCGATTTTAATGTGGAATAATTACTTACTAATTATATTCTGAACTAAGTTATAAATTCTTTCAAATTGTTCTTCCAAACCCATATTACTATTATCAAACTCAATCGCATCCTCTGCTTGTACTAAAGGTGAATCTTCTCTTGTAGAGTCAATAAAATCTCTATACTCTACATTTTTTAAGATTTCTTCATAACTCACATCGTCGCCTCTATCTAATAATTCTTTATAACGTCTTAAAGCTCTTTTTTTAGCCGAAGCGGTCATAAATAATTTTAATTCGGCATCTTTAAAAACTACCGTACCAATATCTCGGCCATCCATCACTAATCCTTTATTTTTTCCTATTAGTTTTTGCTGAGCGACCAGTTTTTTTCTTACTTCGGATATTGTGGAAACTTTACTTACTAATTTAGAAACTGCTAAAGTCCTAATTTCTTTTTCAACATTCACATCATTTAAAAACATTTCAGCAAAACCTAACTCTTCATTATATTTAAAATTTAAATTAATTTTATCTAAATCTTTTATTAATTTTTTAATTGAAAAATTTTCTTTAGAAACAAGATTATTCTGCATAGCATACAAAGTAACTGCACGATACATTGCACCAGTATCTACATAGATATAACCTAATTTTTTTGCTAATTGTTTTGCAATAGTGCTTTTACCTGTAGAGGAAAAACCATCAATTGCAATTGTTATTTTTTTAATCAAAATATTCAAAATAATGTTTTATCTAATTCTACTTGGCAAATCGATTTGTAAACTAAAAGTACTGGTATCAGACGCTGGATGATATTTAGTAAAGGCATAATTAAACTTTAAATTTCTACGCAATCTTAAACCAAAACCTGCAGTAAAACCAGCAAATGTTCTTGTTTCTGTTAATCGTAATTCTCTTGCTCTTCTAAAATTATAACCCAATCGTAAATTAACCTTTTTATCTGGAAAAAATTCAGCACCTATTACAAAATGTCTAATGGCATTATTAAGAAAAGTGATTTTTTCATTACTAGAATCTCCACCAATACTAGATACAGCATCCGAAGGATTTTCCACAGATACATCCCATTGTTGTAAATTATCTACAGTTAGATACCATTTTAATGGAATTTCTGATAATTTATACGAAGCACCAATCTCTATAACTAGTGGCAATTTTTCTTTAGTTTCATCAAAAGCATTTATCTGATACCCAACATTTCTAATTACTGCTGTAAATGTATAAGGTTTTTTGTAATTGTAATATAATAATGCTGCATCAAAAGCAATACCGCTAGAAGTATATGTATCTATAGTTGATGTTATTACTTTAAAATTTGCTCCTGCATAAAAATTACTCCAAGGTAAGTTTCTTGCATAACCAATTGTTGCTGCAATATCTCTTGACTTGAATGTTCCTGTTTCGTTACCTTCTTCATCTGCTGCAATAAATTCCCCATAATCTACAAAGGTAATACCACCATGTAAAGTACCAAAACGCTTACTAAAAAAATGTGCGAAATTTACTGAACCGTAATTAATATCCGCCAAAAAATTTACATAATTAACCGATACTTTATTATCTAATTCTTGGTTTACCGTAGAAGGATTCCATGTTGGTTGATCAACATCATCGTACAAAGTTAACACCTTGCCACCAAGCGCTGCTTGTCTAGCCGAAGTTGGCACATTTAAAAAATTAAATATCGTTTCGCCACCTACTTGTGAAAAAGCAGAAAACCAAACTACACAAAAAAAGAGGAGTACTTTAAATTTCATTTATTTAATCGAATTGTCAAAACTACAAATTTGCATCTTCTTTAAACGCATTTTTTTATGAATAATTGCTTTACAATAAATCAATTATATAAGTCATCTAAAAAAACACAATCCATAAAGGGTTAAATGGTTAAAAATCTTGGAATTCTGATATGAAATTCATGGTGTTTTTAGTTAAAAAAAGAAACATTTCTAGAATATTTTATTTTAAAAATATTCTAGAAATGTTTCTTAGAAATTATAGATAGGTTTACCTAAAGTTTAAATTACACTAAAATAAATTAAGTGTTATTTTTTTACAAAAATTACTAAACGTTGCTTTGCATATATAGTATTTCCTTTAACTTTATTCCATTTTCTAATATTAGCAATATTAACATCATACATTTGAGAAATAGAATATAAAGTTTCTTTTTTTGATACTTTATGATATATTTTTTTCATTCCCGAAATGGTCAAATTATTTTTTGCTTTACCTATTTCCATAGCATTTATTTGAGCATCTTCAATACGTTTGCTTTTTTCTATGTTATAATTGTTTAAAGCATCAAATACAATCTCTACACGTCTGTTTAATTGCGTTTTACCCCAAGTGTTTTTATTTATGAATTTTGGTTTGGTAAAACCGTGAGCTATTGTTTTTAATCTTTTTTTATTTACACCTGCTTTTAAAAAATAATCTATACAAGCATCTGCCCTACCTTGAGAAACTTTTTTATTATATTCTACACTTCCTAAACTATCTGTATGACCGCCAACTGTGAAAGATGTTTCGGGATATTTCAACATAAAATCCGCAACTTTTTCTAGTAAATCTTTAGAGGTTTTTCTAATTACAACACTACCCGATCTAAAATGTATATTTTTATTTAATTGATCATTAGCGCCCTCTAAAAAAGCCAAAGTACCTTGAATTTCATTCCATTCTTTTAATAATTTTACAGGTATTCCGTATTGTTCTGCAATTGCAATTAAATCAAAATCAGTATCAACATCTGCAACAATTGCATCCATTTCTATAGCTTCATCACTACCTTTAAGAGAGATTTCGACTCTTCGGTTTTTCTTTCTACCAAATGTTGTCTGATTATTAAATTTCAGTTTAGTAAAACCTAAACCTACAGTTTCAATTTGTTTTGGATCTACACCTGTGTTAATCAAAAATTCGCCAACAGCATCTGCTCTCATTTTAGAGATTTTTATACCATTTTCTGGAGTACTGGCACTATCTACATGACCAGCTACTAAAAATTCATAATCTGGTAATGCTTGCATGATATCTGCAATATCATACAATTCATCGTAAGATCTTTTGTCGATAGTTATCTTACCTGGTTGAAAATAAATATTATTAATTAACTCTTGTGCATTAGTATAAATACTTATGAAGATTAATAAAATAAAAACAATCCTTTTTTTTACTCTCATTAGTTGTGTTATTTATTGGTTTTTACTAGTTAAAAATTATAAGAGGATTCCATTTAACGTCTATAAATCTAAAACAAATATTTAGAAATAAAAATTAATTCCACCTTTAATTGCAAAATTGGTTGCTCCTGGCAAATCTCGATGACTTCCTCTAAAGACAAAATCAATTCGCAATAGTTTAAAAATATTATCGATTCCTGCATGGTATTCCCAATATAAATCTTCTGGTGCTCTATAGGCTGTTATGCCATTTACTGCTGGCAAACCATTTACATTTGATCGATTAATTAATCTGTTACTTTCAGAAACCGTGCCAATAATTCCTCTTGCTCCAATTATCTCTCTTAAATTTAATTTTCTAAGCAATGGTATTCTAGAAAAAATTCTTCCGTTAAAGTTGTGTTCTAAATGCATGGAAGCATACTCATCGGTTACAAATTCATAATAATCTAACAAATCAAAAGTTTTACTTGCCGTAAAAGGCGTTTGATTACCAGGCACAACATCTAACAAAGACAAAGGCACATCATTAAAGGTTTTACCTACTTCTACAGCATATTTTAATTTACCTATACCACCAACTTGAAAACGATGTTTGTAAAAAAATTGTAATTTATGATAGTCAAAATCACTATTCAATACATCTTTTAATCCTTTAGTATAACTTAAATACATAATTGGAAAACGGCCAGAATTTACGGCGTTTCTTTCTACACCAAACCCAACTGCTTTCCTTCCTGGTGTATATGTTATTGCAATATCAACTTCGGCTTGTGTAATATCGCTTTGTTCTACACCATTTTCATCTAAATAATTAATTTTAAATTCTTCTGGCGCAGCAGATTCTAATGTCTTATAAGTTGCACCAAGTCTGAATTTAAGGTTTTTTACAGGTTCTAAAGAAACGCCTACATTGGTTAAATTTAAGCGTGTTAAATTAAAGTTACTACCTCTAGAAAATAAAGCCGCTGATGCAAAACTTCTATCTAAAACATTGTTAGATGTTGTTAAACTTACTCCTGTTTGTTCCACATCGTTACGATTTCCTACTGAAAAAATCAATCTGTTTTTGGTATTTGCCATCCATTGACCAGCAATACCGTATTTGATTTTTTTATCTCCAAAACCGTATGCTAAAAAACCTTGCACACGTAATTTATCTGATTGTTTCACATAACTTCTACCGCCAATTCTAATTCTTGTTCCTTCTACTTCATTACTACCAAAAGTGGAATATATCGGTCCATAATCAAACCCTGGTAAAAATTGCCAATAACCAGAAGATAAAATACCTGCAACATCATAAATCTGTTTAAAACGTTTTACGGTTTTTAAGGTATCTAACATTTTATAGATACCATTTTCATCATCATTAAGTTTTTCCATTCGGTTAGTTTTCCAATATTCATCCGACTTGTTATAAACTTCTTCTTGATATTCTTTTATTTTTTCTGTGTAGAAACCCTTACCTTTTACTACATCGAATTTATAATTATTATATAATGTAGTACGTCTACCATAAACACCTTTTGATTTTTCTTTTTTATTCATCGAAAAATCAGACATCATATGATCTCTTTTTAGTAAAAATATAGAATCGTTTAATACATTAAATTCTTGTTCTATATAAATTTCTTTTACCCAATTAATGTTAGCACTTCTAGTCGCTGCCATCTGAATTTCTTTTACCGCAAATGTGGAATCGTTAACCCAAAAATCACCTTTAAAAGTTAATTCGTTTTTTCTTCTAGGGTAAAATACAATATTATAACACCATTTATTACCTATAAATGCACTATCCGTTAAAATATAATTATATACGGATGGTCCTGTTCTAGATAATGGACTAGTAAAACTCTTATCGAAAAACTTTAAATAATTATCATAAATATTATAATCTACATATAATTGTTTTACAAATTCTATAACACTTTGATTGTTTTCAAAACCTGAATTTTTATTAGCTAATAGTTTTTCAATCTCTCTTTTCGGTTTATTTTTACCATATTTTTTATACATCGCCTCATTAATAAAAATAGGCAAATACGGTTTACCTGTTATATTTGAGGTATCAATTTTATCAAAAATAAAAGACATGCCTTTAAAAACACGTTTGTTTTTAAATTTATCATCAATATTATTTAAATCGAATTCTATTTTTTCATATTTATCATATTCATATTGCGGATGCATATAAATACCATTTTTACGTTTTTTCGCCCAAATCTTACGTAAAATAGCAATTGCAGGGTTGCCTTTTTTCTTTACCTTACCTGAATAAAGTACCACTTCATCTAGATTAGAACCTGTTTCTTTTAAAATGATTTTTAAATCAAAATTATTCCGTTCTAACGGAAGTGTTTTAGTTTCAAAACCTAAAAAAGACACTTCTAATTCGGCATACGTTTTATCCGATTGCAAATAAAATTTACCATTTTCATCGGAAACGGTTCCTTTGGTGGAGTTTTTAAAAATGATGTTTGCAAACGCAATAGGTTCGTTTAAATCATCGAATACTTGGCCTTTAACTTTCGTTTGAGAAAAACTTAAAATGGTAAAAATTAAGCCGAAAAATAAAATTATATGTTTCATTGTTTTTGAGTAAAAAAATTCTTTCCAAATTATTTTGAAAAGAATTATAAATGGCAAAAATTATGCCGTATTCATTTAAGAAATATGATTATCTATACAGCACACTTTTTACAGCTTTAACAACATCATCTGCATTTGGCAACCATTCTTTTAATAATACAGGCGAATATGGTGCTGGTGTGTCTGCGGTAGTAATACGTTTTATTGGCGCATCTAAATAATCGAATGCTTGATCTTGTACCATAAAAGTAATTTCTGAAGAAATACTGCCAAAAGGCCATGCTTCTTCTAATATTACCAATCTGTTTGTTTTTTTAACCGATTCTAAAATCATATTCTGATCCATAGGTTTTACGGTTCTTAAATCAATTATTTCTACTGATATATCTTCTTTTTCTAATATTTTTGCTGCTTTATATGCTTCTTTAATAATTTTTCCGAAAGAAACAATAGTAACATCATCGCCTTTTCGTTTTATTTCTCCAACACCTATTGGTAAAATGTATTCGCCTTCTGGCACTTCACCTTTATCGCCATACATTTGTTCAGATTCCATAAAAATTACAGGATCATCATCTCTTATTGCTGCTTTTAACAATCCTTTTGCATCATAAGGTGTTGATGGTACAATTACTTTTAAACCTGGTGTATTTGCAAACCAATTTTCAAAAGCTTGTGAATGTGTCGCTCCTAATTGACCCGCAGAACCTGTCGGACCTCTAAAAACGATAGGGCAATTAAATTGTCCGCCACTCATTTGTCTAATTTTTGCTGCGTTATTTATAATTTGATCTATACCAACTAAAGAGAAATTGAATGTCATATATTCTACAATTGGTCTTGTACCTGTCATTGTAGAACCTATCGCAATACCTGCAAAACCTAATTCGGCTATTGGTGTATCGATTACTCGTTTTGCACCAAATTCAGCAAGCATACCTTTAGATGCTTTATAAGCACCATTATATTCTGCAACTTCTTCACCTAATAAAAATACCGATTCATCTCTTCGCATTTCTTCACTCATTGCTTCGGCAATCGCTTCTCTAAATTGTATTGTTTTCATATTTTAATATAACTATAAATGTGAAGGCAAAAATAGTGTTTTTGAGTTAATAAAATTACTTTGAACAATTAATGTTATAAAAATTTAAAATTTCTGTTAAATGCTTCAATTTTAATTTTCTTAATTTTATTTTTTCAACTAATTCCGGACAGTCTTCAAAATATTTTGATGCTGTTTTTTTAAAATTTTTATATAAAAAATTACCTTTCGAACCAATATGAATTAAGGTTTTATCAGTAGATTTATATAAAAAATAATCAATTTTGGATACATCAATTAATCCGCCTCCAGCAACACCAATACTATTATTTAAGGCAAAGTAATTATCAAACATCTCTAAATGATTCGTATTCCGAAACAGAAAGTCATCTTTCATTCTTTGCATCCATTCTTCTGCTGAAATATATTTATTTTTAGAATAAAACAAATCTAGGTCTATCGAATTATTTATATAAACATCCGTTTTACCTTTATGAATAAGTTCAACAAATGACAAAAATTTAGATTTATCTGTTTTTTTATAATAAAATTTTCTTTTATAAAGAGAATCTTCAACAGTTATCATTTCTTTTATTTCTTTAAATTTAACTTTACTTGCTTTTTTTTGAGATTCAGTTTCTTTAAATCGAACATCAAAAGCAGAATTTTTTAATTTAATAAAACCTTTTAAAATTTCGCCACTTTTTAATTCAATTGTGCCTTTTAAATACGGTTTTTTATGGAGTTTTAATTGTGCGAAATTATTTAAAGAAATTAAGATGCTAAAAACTAATAGAATTCTCTTCATGGTTGAATTTTTAAAATGTAATATTAATTATTTTAAGATTGGTTAAGCAATTGTTATGCCATGTAATGATAAATCAACGGTATTTGATTTTGAAATTTTATTCTTTATCAATTTCAATATTACTTAAAAACTTTTTAGCATTTAATTTAGAAACTATTTTTTTACCAGTTTTCTCTTCAATTTCTTTTCTAGCATTGCCAGCAATTGTGCCACCTTGTTTTGCAATAACTTTGTTTTGAGTAAAATTTTCTGGTT
>Ga0256834_1000566_pt1 | contig 26440 bp, 28 predicted proteins | sample 4281140metaG_FD_190536 | JGI IMG/M metagenome (GOLD analysis project Ga0256834, IMG submission 190536) | Hydrothermal vent microbial communities from East Pacific Rise, Pacific Ocean - 4281-140 | ecosystem: Environmental > Aquatic > Marine > Hydrothermal vents | place: Pacific Ocean: East...
ATATCCGTATTCAATACGGATAGTTTTAAAATAGAATCCCATTATATTTCAGATAAGTTCACAATAATGGGATATATATAATGGATTTTTCAGCAGCTAATAATAATACTCAGAATATTAACTCAAACCATTCTCCAAGTTCTAGTCAATTTGATTCTGCTGTTTCTCAAGAGCAAAATAATTTAGATCATATTCCATTAGCAAAAACATACGATAATATTGAAGGCATTGAGGGAAAAGATTATATCCTGCTTGGTGAAGATGAAGAATTTAATGATGATGATATATCTTATGAGCAAACATATAACCAACCCTCTAGCAGCTCTAGTTCAATGCAAAAAGATTATGCAGATGGAGAAATAATTAGAGATGAGGATCTCTCAAAATTTAAGTTGGCAACAACATATAGTGAAGTTCCAAATTCAGATTTAAGCAGCGGTTATTTTGAAGTAGATGAAAATGGCAATGAGACATTTGTTGAAGGTGTATCTGTACCAGAATCTAAGCCTATTGCCACTTCAAATAAAGATGTATCAAATAGTGAAACTGAAGATAAATCATTTTTTGAGAATATAAAAACACGCATTTCACTTGGGGGAACAACCGACAAAGACAGTAAAATTACTGCTAGTATTAAGGCTGATGTTTCAGATAATACGAATGTTAGCCTAAACTATGAAGGAAGTGATGCTAGTTGGGAAAAAGAAGGTGATACAACTCACAATATCAATTTTAAAACCAACACAAGCGTCACCGATAATTTTTCTTTGAATAATGAAATAGGCACAGATATTAACGAAAAAGGTGATGCAGCTTCCTACATGTCAGTTGGCGGAAAATGGGCTGGTGATGATGGAGCGAGCATAAAGTCAAGCGTAAAATTCACTGAAAATTCTAATCCAGTATTAAATGCGGGTGTATCTCAGGATTTTGATAATGGTGTTACTACTGGTGTAAATGCAGAGTTTACTGATGGCTCTTCGCCTTTGTATACTGCTAATGCATCTTGGAGCAATGATAACGGATTAAAAACATCTGCAAGCGGCAATACAGAGGGTGAATTAAATTTTGATGCCTCTTCCAAAACAGATATTAGTGATGATGCATCTGTGACACTTTCTGCAAGTTTTAAAGATGATAATCGTTTTGTGAATAATAATGAAGAATACTCAACCTCTATTGATGGTGATTATAGTTTTAATGACAAATGGTCTGCAAATAGTGGTTTGAGTTTAGTTAGGAATACCGAAACTGATCAAACTAATACATATGTAGATTCATCTGTTACATATAAAGCAGATAACGGGCTTTCTACTAAATTCAAAGTTGAAAATGATGCCAATAATGACTTTAAAGCATCATCGTCATTCTCTTGGGAATTTTAAAATAGTAAACTAACTAAATCGCCGCTCTGCTTCACTAATAAATGCATCTAAAATTTCATCTTGAACTTTTGAAAAAGCAGGCTCTGCAACAGCGGCGATAAGGCGATTTGAAAACCCAAAATCAATATCAAACTCTACTAGAGTGCCCTGCTCCTCAGCTTCAAATTTCCAGCCGCTATATAGGTGCGAAAAAGGCCCATCAAGCGCAACTGCACGAACCACTCCATCTGCCTCATCTATACTAACACGAGAAGTATACGCCTGCTCTATTGGTCCAAATTTTACTGACATTTTTGCTAGCTTATCATCGCCATCATTTCTTACCTGCATATCAGAGCAGTTAGGCACAAAGTCAGGATAAGCCTTTAAATCAGAAACAAGTGAGAGCATTTGTTCTGGTGTGAAGGGAACATGGCGAGTAAAATTAAGTTTTGGCATTTAAACATTTAACCTGTTTGATAATTGCGCCCTTGCTTTGAATTCAGAATATATCTTTGGTAGATTTTTTGCAAATCTTTATTAGATTTCACAATTATAAGTTCAGTATTTTTTGGTCTTTGCTCAATCAGTTTCAGGGTTTTTGCTAATTGGGTGCGCCTAAAATTAAAGACATATAGTAAGAAATCTAAATCAATCCTCTCTCTACACCCGATTGCAGAATCCGCACGTACCCTGCCATTATTAATAATTACTCTTTTTATTACACGATATAAACAAAGCCATGTTGGCATATCAAATAATATTACCATATTTGCACGTTTCAAACGAGCACCAACATTTCGGCTATAGTTCCCATCTATAATCCAATTTTTTTTAGAAATTAATTTGGCATGTATATTTGACCACTCCTCATCAGTCCTCTCAACCCAATTAGGAAGGTGGAATTCTTGGTCAAGGTGGATAAGAGGTAAGCCAGTTATTGCAGACAAGTTGATTGCGAGGGTTGATTTACCAGATCCGCATGGTCCCAAAATTGCTATTCGTTGCATGAAATACCTAATAGGTTGAAAGTCTTATAATTAACTTAATTTAGCTAATCTTGCCATACGTAATTTTTCAAAATCATCGCCTGCATGGTGAGATGAGCGAGTGAGTGGCGAGCTTGAAACTAGCAAAAAACCCTTAGAATAGGCAATGGTTTCATACGCTTTAAACTCTTCTGGAGTGACAAAATTTTTCACAGGGTGATGTTTTCTGCTAGGTGCTAAATACTGACCAATGGTTAAAAAATCTACATTTGCACTTCGAAGATCGTCCATTAACTGCAACACTTCATTGCGAGTTTCTCCTAAACCAACCATAATCCCTGATTTTGTGAACATATTAGGGTCAAGCTCTTTTACTCGCTGAAGCAGTCGAATTGAATAAAAATAACGAGATCCTGGGCAGATGCTAAGATAATTTGACGGCACGGTTTCAAGGTTATGATTAAAAACATCTGGCTTTGCCGCCACCACTTTTTCTAATGCGCCTTCTTTTTTTAAAAAATCAGGAGTTAGAAGTTCGATTGTAGTATCTGGGCATTTTTCTCTAATTGCTTCAACAACATCAACAAAATGCTCTGCCCCTCCATCGTTTAAATCATCTCGATCTACAGAAGTAATAACCACATGATTTAACCCAAGTTTAGCAACGCCATTGGCTACATTTTTCGGCTCGTTTTTATCAAGAGGATACGGTTTACCAGTTGCCACATTACAAAAAGCACAAGCACGAGTGCAAATTTCACCCATTATCATGAACGAGGCATGTTTTTTATCAAAACACTCGCCAATATTTGGGCATGCTGCTTCAGAGCAAACAGTGACAATATCATTATCACGAATTGTTTTTTGAGTTTCTTTAAAAACTTTTGTTCCAGGTGCTTTTACCCTTATCCAGTCAGGTTTTCGCAAAATTTCATTGTCAGGCCTATGAGCCTTTTCTGGGTGACGAGCAGGCTTTTTTGAAGCATCAAACAAAGTGACCATAAACTATCCTAGTCTTTCTTTTTTTTGGAGAATATCGCAGTTATTCCAGCAGCAAAAAGGCCAAAAATAATACCAGGAATTGCAGCACTAAACAGCGCAGTAAGAAGAGCCTTCAAGCCCTCAACATTTTTGTCATTTAAGGAAACAGAAACAGCCTCTGGGACAATTAAATTAACAACTCCTAAAACAAGGCCAAGTAATATAGATGCTCCAAAAATCCACAAAAATACTTTTTTTGCAGTTGACATTATAATTCCTCTTTAAAAGTTATTTACGCCTTTGATATTCGCGATAAGCCCAAATAAGCCCACTAGCACCAATGAAACCTACTAGTAAACTCCAAAGGAAATTACCGTCCCAAAGCCCAAATACTAGTCCAAGAATAATGTTCAATATAAATGAGCCAGAAACACCAAGTATGATATTTAAAATTAGCGAATTATCAGCCTTCATAAAACGTGCCGCAAGCGTTCCTGCTACACCGCCGATGATAATTGCAAAAATAAAACCCCACATATTTTTCTCCTTTTTTAAACTACACTCTACCCTTAAGCCACATGCTCCACCTCACCCTGAGCTTGTCGAAGGGTGAGGGCTGAAATAAGATGATGAATGATTTTTCTGAAATTCTCTCAAAACACACAACATCTTTCAATATATAATCACATATTAAGTGCTTTTCCATAGGCATCAAGTACTGATTCTTTCATTGTTTCAGATAAAGTTGGGTGCGGAAATATTGTGTGCATTAATTCTTCTTCAGTTGTTTCGAGATTCATAGCAATAACAAAGCCTTGAATAAGTTCCGTAACCTCTGCACCAATCATGTGCGCACCCAGTAATTCACCAGTTTTTTCATCAAAAATAGTTTTTACCATTCCATCAGGCTCACCAAGTGCAACTGCTTTGCCATTACCAATGAATGGAAATCGGCCAATTTTTATCTTGCGCCCCTGCTCGATTGCTTTTGCTTCAGTTAAGCCAACGCTTGCTACTTGTGGGTCACAATATGTACAACCTGGAATTTTCTCTCTGTCAAGAACGTGAACTTTTTGCCCTGCAATTGTTTCAACACAAATCACAGCTTCATGCTCGGCCTTGTGTGCCAACATTGGTGGCCCTGCAACATCGCCAATTGCATGAATGCCAGATATATTTGTTCGCCCATGACCATCGGTTACAATTGCGCCATTTTCAATTTTTACACCTAGCTTTTCAAGACCTAAATTTTCGATATTACACTGAACACCAACAGCTGAAATTAGTTTTTCAGCTTCAATTTTTTCAACTTTGCCATTTTTAAGCTCAACATGAGCAATAATGCCTTTTTTTGTTTTTTCTATTTTGGCTACTTTTGTATCTGTTAAGATACGCATGCCACGCTTTTCAAAACGTTTTTTTGCCAGCTTTGATATTTCTTCATCTTCTACTGGCATGACGTTCGAGAGCAACTCAACAACAGTAACTTCAACACCCATAGAACGATAAAATGAGGCAAATTCAATACCTATTGCCCCTGACCCCATAACAACAATAGACTTTGGTATAGTTTTTGGTTTCATCGCATCAAAATAAGTCCAGATTTTATCATTATCTGGCTCAATTCCAGGTAACACACGAGGACGTGCGCCTGTCGCAATTATGATATTTTTTGCTTTATAAGTACCAATTGGTAAAATACCTTTTGGGATTGTATTTTGTGGCTCAGTGATTGGTTTTTTAGTTTTTTCAACCCTAACCTCGCCCTTGCCATCAATTATCGCCTCACCCCAAATGACATCAACTTTATTCTTCTTCATTAAAAAGCCAATACCAGCTGCCATTTGTGCTGTTACACCACGCGAACGTTTAACCACAGCATCAATATCAGCACTAAATTTTTCTGCCTTTAAGCCATAGTCTTTTGCATGCACCATATGGTCATAAATTTCAGCCGATCGAAGCAATGCTTTAGTTGGAATACAGCCCCAGTTAAGGCATATGCCGCCCATATGTTCACGTTCAACAATAGCTGTTTTTAGCCCTAATTGACTAGCACGAATGGCAGCTATATATCCGCCTGGCCCCGAACCAATAACAATAATATCATAAATACTAGTATCGTTAGAATTTGACATTAGACCCTCTAAATTATGCTTTTAGCAATTGATAAATTTCATCTTTTAAGATCATGCGTTTTTTTCGCATATTTTCTATATTAAAATCATCGGTTGGCTCAATATTTGTTTCTGCCAAGTGAATTGCTTTATTCACTTCATAATAATCATCATAAAGTTTTGCAAAATGAGCATTATTTGTTTTTAGATCGCTAATTCTATCTGCAAATTCAGGGAATTCTACGAGTATTTCATGTGGTATATTTGACATTTTTAGTACCTTTTAATTTCAAGCCAGCATCATTACTGGGTTTTCAATCATTTTTTTAAACGCATCAAGCATTAATGCTCCTAATGCTCCATCAACTGATCTATGATCGCAAGATAATGTTACGTCCATTATTATTCCTGTTTTTATCTGACCTTTATCTGCATACACACGCTCACTCCCCGCTCCAACTGCCAAAATTGTACCGTGTGGAGGGTTGATAACAGCTGAGAATTGTTTAATGCCAAACATGCCAAGATTTGAAATAGCAGTTGATCCGCCTTGATATTCATGAGGGGCTAGTTTTTTGCTTTTTGCACGCATTGCATAGTCACGTACTTCTTCTGAAATTTCTTTAAGTGATTTATTTTCTGCTCCCCTTACAACAGGAGTGAATAAACCACCTGGCACCGCTACGGCAACCGCAACATCACTTGCTTTATGATATAAAATACTATCGCCTGCCCAAGTCGCATTTCCATCTGGCACTTTTTGCAACGCTAATGCCCATGCTTTTACGATGAAGTCATTTACCGAGAGTTTAAACTCTGGTTTACCCTCTTTATTTTTTGGAGCAGATGCATTTATTTCTGCTCTTGCTGCAAGCAAATTATCAAGGTTGCATTCAACATTTAGATAAAAATGTGGTATGGTTTGTTTTGCTTCAGTGAGGCGAGCAGCAACCACTGTGCGCATTCCATCATTTGGTCGCACTTCATAAGTGCCTTTCTCATAAAGTGCTTTAACAGCATCACTTCCCATACCAGAGGCAATGGCGGGTGTTTTGCCTGCGCTTTTAGTTGGCACGCCTGAAATTTTAGCTTTTTCAACATCAGATTTTATTATGCGACCCTTTGGGCCAGTGCCAGAAATTGCGCTAATATCGATATTGGCTTCTTTTGCTATACGTCTTGCTAGTGGGGAGGCGAAGATTCTCTTACCCATCACATCTGCCATACCTCGCCCTTCGACAAGCTCAGGGTGAGGTAAGGAGTTTGAGGTGGGGTGAGGTAAGGAACTTGAGGTGAGGTGAGATGAAGAGCTTGAGGCAACTTCAGACGCAACTCCCAGCCCCTCATCCTGAGCTTGTCGAAGGATAGGTGCAGATTTAACCTCGCCAATATCCCCAACACTCTCACCCTCTTCAAGCAAAATCGCAATCACCGCATTCACCTTCACGCCTTCAGTGCCGCCAGCAACCAAAATCTTACCAATAATTCCCTCATCAACCGCTTCGACTTCCATCGTTGCTTTATCGGTTTCAATTTCGGCAATTATATCTCCAGCAGAAACACTATCACCTTCTTTTACGAGCCATTTGGCTAAAATGCCCTCTTCCATTGTTGGCGAAAGGGCTGGCATTGTTATATTAATTGGCATTATTTTTCCCCTTAAGACCGATAAGTAACAGCATTCACTGCCGCAACAACTTCATCTGCATTTGGCAATGCTAATTTTTCGAGATTGGCGGCATAAGGCATTGGCACGTCTTTACCTGAAATTCGCATCACTGGCGCATCAAGATAATCAAATGCTTGCTCCATAATTTGCGCACTAACTTCAGAGGCGATTGAGCAAGTTGGCCAACCCTCTTCTACAATAACGCATCTCCCAGTTTTTTTAACTGAGGTCAACACCGTTTCCATATCAAGTGGGCGCAAAGTTCGCAAATCAATTAACTCTACATCAACACCTGCAGCGACTAATTTTTCTGTCGCATCAGAGGCGTATTTCATGCCCATTGAATATGATACGATGGTAACATCCGCTCCTTGCCTTACAATGCGTGCTTTGCCGATTGGAAGCACAAAATTATCAAGTTTTGGCACTTCAAATTCAACACCATAAAGCAATTCATTCTCTAAAAAAACAACAGGATTTGGTGAGCGAATGGCCGCTTTCAACAATCCTTTTGCGTCAGCCGCACTATATGGTGCAATTACAATTAAGCCTGGAACTTGTGCGTACCAGCTTGAAAAATCTTGGCTGTGCTGCGCACCAACACGAGAGGCTGGACCATTTGCACCACGAAAAACAATTGGCGCATTCACCTGCCCACCAGACATATAAAGCTGTTTTGCGGCTGAATTGATAATGTGATCGATTGCTTGCATCGCAAAGTTAAATGTCATGAATTCAACAATTGGCTTTAAACCAGCAAAAGCTGCCCCAACTCCAATGCCAGCGAATCCATGCTCGGTAATTGGCGTATCAATCACTCGTTTTTCACCAAATTCATCTAAAAGCCCTTGAGTGATTTTATATGCACCTTGATATTGTGCGACCTCTTCACCCATAATGAAAATATCACCATCAGAGCGCATTTCTTCTGCCATAGCTTCGTTTAATGCTTGGCGCACAGTTATTTCTACCATTTCAACATCATCTGGTAGATCAGGGTCATTTGCTGGAGTGAATGTTGGTGCGGAGTTTGCTTGCTCTCGCCCTTCGACAGGCTCAGGGAGAGGGGCGGAGACAGGTTCAGGTTTCACTTTATCAATATCCCCTACACTCTCCCCCTCTTCAATCAACACAGCAATAGGCGCATTTACTTTTACGCCCTTAGAACCTTCAGCTACTAAGATTTTGCCAATGATACCCTCGTCAACCGCTTCGACTTCCATCGTTGCCTTGTCAGTTTCTATTTCAGCAATAATATCGCCTGAAGTTACGCTATCGCCTTCTTTCACCAACCATTTGGCGAGATTTCCCTCTTCCATTGTTGGTGATAATGCAGGCATTAAAATTTCTATCGACATATCTTTTACTCCTGCACATCGTTAATTGTTATATCGGTATAAAGCTCGCTTGCGTCTGGTTGCTCACTATTCGTAGCAAAATCCGCAGCTTCAACAACAACTGCCCGAACTTCTTTTTCAATCAACTTTAATTCATCTTCGCTAGCAAATTTGCTTTCCAAAATTCTAGCCTTTACTTGCTCAATTGGATCACGCTCGGCTCGCATAGTTGAAACCTCGTCACGAGAGCGGTATTTCGCTGGGTCAGACATTGAGTGACCACGATAGCGATATGTCATCATTTCAAGAATATAAGGACCTTTTCCAGAGCGTGCATGTTCAATTGCCCTTGCCGCTGCCTCACGCACAAAGCGAATATCCATTCCATCGACTTGCTCACCTTGAATTCCAAAACTTTCACCACGTTTATAAAGGTCAGTTTGGGCTGAGCCACGCTCTAGTGATGTTCCCATTGCATAGCGATTATTCTCAATTATATAAACAACAGGTAAGTCCCAAAGTTTTGCCATATTAAAACTCTCATAAACCTGCCCTTGGTTTACCGCTCCATCACCAAAATATACTAGCGATACATTATCATCACCACGGTATTTATTTGCAAAAGCTAAACCTGTACCAAGTGAAACTTGCGCCCCGACAATGCCATTCCCACCGTAAAAATGCTTTTCTTTGGAGAACATGTGCATTGAGCCACCTTTACCTTTGGAAAGACCGTCTTTGCCTCCAGTTAATTCGGCCATAACGCCCTTTGGATCAATTCCAACAACTAACATATGCCCGTGATCTCTATATGAAGTAATGGATTGATCGCCCTCTTTTGAAGCCATATGAATGCCCGTAACCACCGCCTCTTGCCCAATATATAGATGGCAAAAACCACCAATTAGACCCATGCCGTACATCTGACCTGCTTTCTCTTCAAAGCGGCGAATTAACAACATCTCTTTATAAGCATAAAGATCGTCTTCTTTGGTAAGTTGCGGGGCATTAGATTTTTTTGAGGCTTTTTTTGTTGCTGCTTTGCGCACCATTTATGAATCTCCGGTTTTGAAAGTTACATAAGATTTTTGTAACATAAACTATTAAAACTCACTTACAAAGTTAATAATATAAATTAAAAAATACATTTAATTATCTGAAACATAAACTTATTTAACCATTAACTAATATTTAGTTAAATATCCAAAATAACTTATTATTGGTTATTTACTGTAATTAAGGTGAAGTCACTACTATTCTGTCATTTTTATGCACCATTACCAAGAGATCTCTAGCCCTCTCAGTTAAAATATCAGGATCTAACCTTTCTGGATTAAAAAGTGCAACTTTGTGTTTTAAAGCATCTTTTTTAATCAAAAGACCTGCATTATTAGCTTTCAACTGAGCAAGCTCTTGCCTCAATTCAGACTGGCTATTCATGCCATATTGACCAGAGATAACACTAAATCCCATATATACCAAAAAACCAGCTAATAGCAGTGTATAGCCTAATTGTTTCACAATTGATGGTCTTTTTAAGCGTGTTGGCATATGTAAATTTTCTTAATTAGGTTTGAGCGCATTTATAGGTAAAATCTATTAAAAAGCCGTTGCTTTTTTGAAAACTTGTCTTTTGGCGTAATGGATTTTATAAATATAGTCATGACAACAGAAAAACTTGTGCGTGATAGCTTTGAAAATCAATCATATTGGTGTGAAAAGCTCGGCTCACCATTTACTGCACTTTTATTGCAAGCGCTTGGCAAAAACTTAGATAAAAGTACAAATACAGGCAATAAAATTCTTGATTGGCAAGGACAACCAGATGCTATGGGTGATGCCTTGGCATTACGCCTTGCTGGGGCTTTGCATGGGCTGGTGCAGACGGGTCGTTTACCTGAATTAGAAAAACTCTATCCCCCCTCTTCTTTACCCTCTAAAAAAATACTCACTGATGCTGCGGTGGCGGCCATTGTTCTACGTGATGAAGAAATCTGCAAGTGGCTTGATTATCCACCACAAACTAACGAAATAGCACGCTCAAGCATTCTTTATGCTGGCTTGGCAGAAATAGTAGCACAAACTGACTTGTCTTTATCAATTTTTGAGCTTGGCTCTAGTGCTGGGTTAAACCTATTGCTGGATAAGTTTAGCTATCAGTTTGGTGAGTATAAGATGGGCAAAGCTAATTCTTTGGTAAAACTTAAACCCAAATGGAATGGATCTTTTCCTAAACGCTCAATGCCACAAATTATTACTCGTCATGGTTGTGACTTAAACCCATTAGATATAACAAATGAAACCCACAAAAGAAGATTATTAGCTTATATCTGGCCTGATCAACCTGAACGTTTGCAGCGCACAAAAGCGGCAATAAAAATTGCATTGCTTGATCCACCTTTAATTGACAAGGCAGATGCAGCGGATTGGGTTGAAGAAAATATTTCTTTAGAAGCAAAAAGCGGTGTTACACGAGTTTTATTTCATTCAATTACTTATCAATATTTCCCTTTGGAGGTGAAGGGGCGGATTTTAGTACACATGGAAGTGACTGGAGAAAAAGCAACAAAAGATACACCGCTTGCGTGGTTAGCATTTGAGCAAGTTGAGGGTCATGGCGCATGTTTAACGCTACGCTTGTGGAGCGGAAAAGCTAACGATGGAGTATTACAAATATTAGCAATTGCGAATAATGCACATGTTCAAAAAATTGAGTGGCTGGCTCTTTAAAAAAAGCTATAATAATCCAGTGAGTAGCAAGGCTAGACTTGAGATTGATCCAAATATTGGCACTAAAATTGATACTTTGAAATAATCTTGTTCACTAGTTTTTTTAGTAATTTTTATAAAAACCAACGCTAAATTTACCATTATAAATACGAACAGAACAATTTGTGATGTTAATTGCGCTAAGCTATCAATCGGAAAAAATAGTGCTAAGAGCAATATTATTGCGGCCACTAAAGCAGTGGTGACAAGCGGCGTGTGGGTTTTTGGGTGAATATAGGTTAGTTTTTTTGGTAAAGCACCCTGTTTTGCTAAACCATAAAGCACACGAGATGCCATTATCATTTGAATTAGCACACCATTGATTGTGGCAATAGTAGCAATGATGTTAAATGCGCCTTTTGTGGTGTTTGAAGCATTCTCAAAAACCAATGCAAGTGGAGCAACCGAGTGACTTAATTTATCCATTGGCACAACTAAAATTACAACTGAAACCACTGTTAAATAAATTGCACTGGCAATTACAAGCGTGAAAATAATTGCTCTTGGCATGTTCTTTTGTGGATTTTTTACTTCTTCTGCAACATTTGCAATATCTTCAAATCCAACGAATGCAAAAAATGCTAAAAGACCAGCAGAGACAATTCCTCCCCATGCGGCTACCTCCATTGGTGGCACAAGCAGGCCAATTTCACTTAATAAATCAGGCCTTATCGTAAACCCATAATATATTACAAAAAACAGCCCGCCTATTTCAATAATTGTAAAAATTGCTGCGATTATTACGGATTGCAAAATACCCCATGCTGCAACCATTCCTAAAACTGCTATAATCAAAACAATCAATATTTCAGGAGAAAGTGCAATAATATTGCTTAAATATTGCGCCGCACCTATTGAAATAGTAGCAGAAGAAACAACACCAGAAGTCACCACAAGCAAACCAACTAAAACAGCTAAAAAACGTGAATTTAAGCCATTCTTTACATAGGCTACCTCCCCTGCACTAACAGGAAATCTTGTGCTTAGCTCAGAATAAGTAAAGCCTGTAAACATCACCACAAAGGCCGCAAGTAAAAACGATATAGGCGCATAAAACCCTGCTCGTGCAGCAGTTGCGCCAACAAGAACATATATTCCTGCACCAACGGTTACACCAAGCCCATAAAGAATTAAAAGCGGTAAAGTTAACCTACGTTGCAATGTTGGCTTATTATCATTATCAAAAGATTGCTGAGATGAACTCATTTTTTCTTAGCTCTATTATTTGTATCATTCATAAATTGCTGCTTACAAATATGAAGGTAACTTTATTTAATCACAGGAACTAACACACTATCAATTAAATTCTCATTTTTCATATCAGCTGTATGACCCGGATAGAGATTATTTGGATCAGGGTGCTTGCTGTTAGTTTTGAATATGGTTGCATTTTTTAAAGCTGGTGTGTTTGCATGATTTTCAAAGGGGGCAATTAAATCATTTTCATTAGAAATATAGTTTGTTTGCACATTGCTGGGTAATTCTATTGCATCAAGCATTTTTTGAAATTTCGAATCAGATCCCATATCTGATAAATTTATTATCATTCTTGCATTATCGTGACCATATTTACTAAAAATAGAATCAAGTCCTTCAATCAACATATCTGGCAAATAATCTAAATAATTTGCGCCTTCATGCCCTCCCATATACCCATTGACTAGATTTTCTGTAATTTGCCTGCCCTTTAAAAGTTCTGGGTTTTCCTTATAAATATTTCCAAGCGCAACATGTGCAATTCTTGCTCCTTTGGAGTGAGCAGAAATTACTAATGGGATTTTAGGATTTTTCTCTAACTGCTCTGACAACTCTTGAATATACGCATTTACCGCTGGCATTGTTTCCCCTAGGTCATCATAGGCCAAAGTGTAAACATTATAGCCTTTATTCAAAGCTGCTTGATTAACCTCATCCATCATTTTTGGGCTATCATTTGCCCCATGAATACTATGATAAATGCCTCTTGGTAAAGTTTTTGATGAATTTCCCACGTTGACTAATTCAGCCTGCCCACCATTAGCACTCAATATTTGACGTTCTGAATTTTCGCTAACAACAATTGCTTTTTCTGTAATTGCGTTTGACATAAACCTTGTAAATGAACTCACAGGTTTAGAAGTCGCAGGAATTATTACTGCGGCATTAGTGTTGTTGTTAACATTGATAGACATATTTTACTCCAAACAGAACTTTTAATTCATCTTATTTGAAGTGTCATTTTTTTATATCCGTATTGACTACTTAAAAATGAGCAAGAATATATCTATCTTACCTCAGAATAGACCTGCCAGCATATTTTGCGGCACTTCCAAGCTGCTCTTCAATACGGATAAGCTGATTATATTTGCTTAGGCGTTCTGAGCGTGAGAGTGAGCCTGTTTTAATTTGCCCGCAATTTAATGCTACTGCCAAATCTGCAATAGTATAGTCTTCTGTTTCGCCTGATCTATGTGACATTACTGATGTGTAAGATGCACGATGTGCCATATCTACGGCTTGCATAGTTTCGGTTAATGAGCCAATTTGATTTACCTTCACCAAAATTGAATTTGCAACGCCCATTTTTATACCGGAGCTTAGACGTTCGGAATTGGTTACGAATAAATCATCACCCACAAGCTGAACTTTATCACCAATTGCATCTGTTAGTGATTTCCAGCCCTCCCAGTCGTCTTCATCCATTCCATCTTCAATTGAAATAATTGGATAGCGTTTAGCTAGATCAGCCAAAAATTCTACATTTCCATCTGAATCTAGGCTTTTGCCCTCACCCTTCATTTCATATTTTGAATTTTTATAATATTCACTTGCGGCACAATCCAAAGCCAAGGCCACATCTTCTCCTGGGGTATAGCCAGCTTTTTCAATTGATTTCATAATAAAACCAAGTGCCTCATCGCTTGAGCCTAGATTAGGAGCAAAACCTCCCTCGTCGCCAACATTTGTATTATAGCCTTTTTCGCTTAAGGCTTTTTGCAAGGTATGAAAAATTTCAGAGCCAATACGCACCGCATCGGCAATATTAGCTGCACCAATTGGCATAATCATAAACTCTTGAATATCAATTGGGTTATCAGCATGCTCACCACCATTGATGATATTCATCATTGGTACTGGCATGATATGGGCATTTGGCCCGCCAAGATAGCGATATAGTGGAAGCATTGATGATTCTGCTGCAGCTTTTGCCACCGCAAGTGAAACACCCAAAATAGCATTTGCCCCAAGTTTACTTTTATTTGGCGTGCCATCTAATTCAAGCATTGCTTGGTCAATTTCAATTTGATCCAAAGCGTCCATACCCTCTAGCTCATCAAAAATTGCTGTATTTACATTATCAACTGCATTTAACACGCCTTTGCCCATATATTCTTTTGCGCCATCACGAAGCTCTACCGCTTCGTGTGCGCCCGTTGATGCGCCAGATGGAACTGCGGCTCGACCAAAAGAGCCATCATCTAAAATTACATCAACCTCAACAGTTGGGTTGCCTCTGCTATCAAAAATTTGGCGGCCTGTAATATCAATGATTGAAGACATGTGTTTTCCCTGTAAATGGAGTGAATTTACTTATTGATACTCTTGCTGAAAGAAAAATGAAAGGCATAAAATTATTGATCTTTTTTATGCCCATCAAGATGTTTATCACTAAGTGTTTTAAGTTTATTAGACTTTTGTTTTTCGCTTTTAGTGCGCCCAAATTTAACACGCCTGCTCTGTGCCATTTTTTCTTTATCAGAGCGGTTTTTGCTTTTTCTTGCACTTCTTAGGTTGATAATTTGAGCCATAGATTATTTTATCAAAATTATTGCTTACCCGCAATACCATTTCCAAGTTCTATCTGGCCCAACATCAACATGGACAAAACGTCTACCGCAATAATAGCCACGACCACCGCCAACATTTTGCGCCCACCAAGCTAATATCGTTTTTCTACCGACGCCTTTAACCACCACATCAGCGGCTTTGCAGCCCCTATTATATAAATGATAGCTTTTTGAAACAGATCGATTAGCTTTTCTTGTTCTGCAAGAACTTGTCACCTCAACTGGGCCAAGTGCTTTACTCATTTTGCAAAGATTTGATTTAAGTGATTTACTTGTGCCTTTTTTTAAACCATCAACCCTGCAACTAGACGAGGCTTGAGCCTGAGTGATTAAAATTGGGCTCGATATTATAGGCATGATAAGAATTATGCTCAGCAATAGGCTGACCAGTTTGGTCTGTATGGATTTCATAATTTAGGGATCTCTTTTTACTATTTTTGCGAGCGTTTAACGCTCAAGCAAACTTTTGTCACTTACTCATTATTATTATGGTTGATGTTTATGGTTTATTTGAAAATGATGAAATACCCAAAAAGTAATTCATTCTCTTCGAAAATGCAAAAGCCATTAAATTGTGACAAGAAAATGGCAGTTAATTTTTATTTTAATATTCTTTAAACCAAGCGATTTTGTTCAATTGCTGCACTAATGAATGAAGCAAAAAGCGGATGTGGTTCAAACGGGCGAGATTTTAACTCTGGGTGAAACTGCACCCCAATAAACCAAGGGTGATCAGTGCGCTCAACAATTTCTGGCAATTTTCCATCTGGTGAAATTCCCGAGAATAACAAGCCGTTAGCCTCTAGTATTTTACGATATTCCATATTCACTTCATAGCGATGTCTATGACGCTCAGAAATATTTACCTCTCCATAAATATCAGCAATACGACTACCTCGTCTTAGTGTTGCAGGATAAGCCCCTAGTCGCATTGTTCCGCCAAGATCGGTTTTTTTGTTTCTTTCTTGAGTTGCATTATCTTTTATCCACTCAGTCATTAAACCAACAATTGGCTCTTGAGTCTGACCAAATTCACTTGATCCTGCATTATTCATGCCAGCAGTATTTTGCGCCGCCTCAATGCATGCTAATTGCATTCCGAGGCAAATGCCAAAATAAGGTACGTTACGCTCTCGAGCAAAGCGAGCCGCATTAATTTTACCCCTAGTTCCCCGTTCACCAAAACCTCCAGGTACTAAAATCCCATCAATATTTTCAAGCGAAGAGGCAGGGTCTCCTTTTTCAAATATTTCACTATCAACCCACTTAAGATTAACCTTAACTTTATTAGCAATTCCACCGTGGGTAAGTGCTTCAATCAATGACTTGTAAGCATCTTTAAGTTCAATATATTTACCAACAATAGCTATGGTTACCTCGCCATCAGGCCCTTGGACATAGCTTGATATTTCTTGCCATTTTGATAGATCTGGTTTTGGCGCATCAGTAATAGCAAAAGCAGTTAAAACTTCACTATCAAGGCCTTCTTCATGATAGGCAATTGGCACATCATATATTGATTTTACATCAAGAGCCTGAATAACTGCTGTTTCTCTTACGTTACAAAAAAGAGATAGTTTTCTTCTATCAGATTTTGGAATTTCTCTATCGCAACGAACCAATAAAATATCAGGAGAAATACCAATTGAGCGCAATTCTTTAACCGAATGCTGTGTTGGCTTTGTCTTTAACTCTCCAGCAGCCGCAATATAGGGCATTAAAGTAAGGTGTATATAAATTGCGTCTCCGCGAGGCAAATCATTACCAACTTGGCGAATAGCTTCAAAGAATGGCAATGCCTCAATGTCACCTACTGTTCCACCAATTTCACATAAAACAAAGTCAAACTCTTCATTGCCATTAATTACAAAGTTTTTAATCTCATCGGTAACATGCGGAATTACTTGCACGGTTGCACCTAAAAAATCCCCTTTGCGTTCTTTTGCAATTATATCAGAATAAATACGCCCAGTAGTTATATTATCACGCTGATTGGCCGAGCGGCCTGTAAAACGCTCATAATGACCAAGATCAAGATCAGTTTCTGCCCCATCATCGGTTACAAAAACCTCACCATGCTGGGTTGGTGACATAGTCCCAGGATCAACATTAAGATAGGGGTCAAGTTTTTTTAAGCGAACAGAATAACCCCTTGCTTGCAACAAAGCACCCAGTGCCGCAGAAGCAATACCTTTACCTAGTGAGGAGACCACGCCTCCAGTTATGAAAATATAACGAGCCATGGGTAATCACCATAAACCTTTATCTTGCGATTCGAAATATGAAATTTAAACATTTCACAAAAAAAAGGAGATTATAACATCTCCCTCAAATTAATTATTGCTTGGAGCTTGCGGAGCAGTTGAACTTGGATCAGAAATTGGTGCCGTAGGGATTGCTAAATTTGGAGCATCGCCATCAACAGGGGCTGTTCCAACAGGGGCTGTCTCTGCTGGCGGTAAAATCAAGCTATCATTTTGCCTGCTCATAGAATTTAGAGCATCAAGAACATTATCTGAAGCCTCATTTTCTTGCCCTTGCTCAGTTGTGCCAAGAATTGAATTTGTATTGCGATCAATATCATGAACAATGCTCAGGCCAATTGCTGTCGCCATGAATAAAGCTGCCAAAATACCAGTTGTTCTGGTTAAAAGGTTTGCATTTGTGCGAATGGGAGCCATGCCACCAGAGTTACCACCGCCCATGCCAAGTGCTCCGCCCTCGGAGCGTTGAAGCAAAATTACGACGATCATTGCGAGAACGATTATAAGATATACAACAATTAAAACTTCTGCCATTTTTAGTTTGCTTTATTTTTTGATGGATTTTAGCCATCTGTTACACCTAGTTTGCTTTAATTACCAGTAGATTTAAGCAGAAAATTGACTTGTTTTATTTTATTGTCGCAATTATGCCAAAAAAATCGCTCGCTTTAAGGCTAGCTCCACCAACAAGACCGCCATTTACATGAGCAATTTCAAGTATTTGCGCACTATTACTGGACTTCATTGAACCACCATAAAGAATTGGGGTTTTATCACCATTTTCCCCTAATTTTTTAACCAATGCTTGGCGAATTGCTAGATGCATTTCATCAATGTCACTTATGGAAGGCACAAGTCCTGTTCCGATAGCCCAAACAGGCTCATAAGCAACTACAATTTCATTTCCTTTTAAATCATCAGGAATAGAGCCATTAATTTGTGATAATACAATATCAATTGCATTACCGCTTTTACGCTGCTCTTCATTTTCCCCAACACAAATAATTGGTATAATATTTGCCGCAATAGCCGCTTTAGACTTGGCTTTAACTTGGCTATCTGTTTCAAAACAATCAGTGCGACGCTCAGAATGGCCAACAATTACATATTTAGCCCCTGCATCTTTTAGCATTTGTGCGCTAATATCACCCGTATGTGCGCCCGAAATTTCTGCATGGCAATTTTGCCCACCAATCATGATATTATCTCCAGCTTTTGAGCATGCAGGTCTTATTAGCGTTGCAGGAGGACAGATGATGGTTTTGCATTTTTGCTTTTCTAATTTACTAAGCTCTTTGCTAAGTGCTGTTATTTCACTTAACTGCTCCCCTAGCCCGTTCATTTTCCAATTTCCTACGATTAATGGCGTAATTGTTTCACTCATTTTTATTTTCCTTAAACAAACTATTGGACAGTTGGCTGTTATTGTCTTAATTCGACTTAACAAATATTTTATTGGGCTTACTTAGATAATTCTTGTTATGAATAAGTCTAATAAATTTATTAAAAAAAACCAATGGTCAAAAACCATTTTTAATTTTTTATTTTGAGGAATATGAATAATGCTTGATGGGTTACGTAACTTTGCTAGAACTTGGCCTGGTAAAATATTGGGCGGGTTTGTTTTAATTGGACTTGCAGGGTTTGGTATTTCTGGAGTGCTTACTGGTAGTTCATTTAATACAATTGCAAAAGTTGGTGATGAAGAAATTTCTACTGTGCAATTTCAAAGAAACTACAATATTCAATTAAACAATATGGCTGAGCAAGTCGGCTCAACTCCAACCTCCGAACAAGCAATTGCACTTGGAATTCCCTCACAAGTCATAAACCAGCTTGCAATTGATGCTAGCTTAAACGGGCTTGCAAAAGATTTCCAGCTTGGTGTTTCTGATGAAAGACTTGGAACGCTAGTGCGTCAAGACCCAAGTTTTAGCGGCACTTTAGGGAATTTTGAACCTGAGAATTTTAGGTCTGTTTTACAAAGAAGTGGCTGGACAGAAAAAGAATATTTTGATTTGCAAAGAAAATCTTCTCAAAGGCAACAATTATCTATTGGTCTTTTTGCAGGTTTTAAAGCACCCAATGCTGTTTCTGCTTTAGTTGATGGATATGGATCAGACACTCGTGATATAGAATATTTTATTGTGAGTGATAAAAATATGTTGCCCCCTAGCGATCCTACTCAAGCTGAAATTGCTCAATATTTGAGTGATAATCAGTCTGCCTTTCGCACTCAAACTCTACGAGAAGTGAAGATTATGTCACTTACTCCAGCAATCATTGCAAAAAACTTGCAATTATCTGAGCAAGAAATAATAGCTGAATATGAGCGAACAAAAGCCAATTACATAAAAATTGAAACTCGTAACATTGAGCAAATTATCTTAAACTCGGACGCTGCATTAAAAAGATTTGAACTTGGCATTGAACTGGGAGATAGCTTTGAAGAATTAGCTAGCCAAACTGGTCTTGAAATTTCTGACCTTGGAGCAATGACTAAAGAGCAAATTCTTGATGGCGTGTTGAGCGAAACTGCTTTTTCACTCAATGAAGGTGAGTTTAAAATAATTTCTGGCATTAGCGGCAAACGAGCAATTCATGTTTCAAAAATCAACACTGGTGGGCAGACACCACTTGCAGAATTACATGAGCAGATCTCAGATAGGCTTAAAAACAAACATGCTCGTGAGCTTTATATCGATATGCTTGATAATATTGAAGAACAGCGTGCTGCTTTTAAACCAATTGAAGAAATTGCAAAACAATTCAAACTGGAACTTATAACCGTTTTAGTTTCGCAAAATGGCGAAGGCTTAGATGCTATTTCTGGCGTTGAGCAAGAAAGTTTTGAAAAAATATCCAACGCAATTTTTGCTGCAAAAGAAGAAGGGCTAACACCTTCAATCTCTTTAGGATCAAATATGAATTTGTGGTTTGATTTAGTTTCGATAAGAGAAGCACGTGACCAGACAATTGCTGAAGTAGGAGATGCTATAAAGACGCTAATACTTGAACAAAAAACCGTTGTAGAGCTTGCAAATAAGGTGAATAAAATTGTTAAATCAATCAATGATATTGATGACTTTGCAACCGTTGCCGTATCCTCACAATCAATTATATCACAGAGTAACGGCCTAACTCGAGCATCATCAAGCCCAAAACTTAGCCAGCAGGTGGTTTTTGAAGTGTTTAATGGTGGTAAAAACCATACAGGATCAGCAGTTAATGAAAATGGTGATTATGTGATTTTTAAAGTTGTTGATGTTAACAGCTCCAAAGAAACCAATGAGCAAGTCAACGAGTATATACAAAATTCAATCATTGATTCAGTATTTGCAGGGTTTGCAACAGGCCTGCTTGAAGATGATGGCTTACGAATAAACCAAAAGACGCTCTCACAAGTTCTTAATCCACCTACCTATGGTGGTTATAACTAATGGTTGAAAGCAGTTTTTCTGATTATGATGATTTCGCTAAGAAATATGAGCAAAATATTGCACAAATCTTATGGCGGCGAGTTGTTGCTGATCTTGATACTCCTGTTGGTGCTTATCTAAAATTATCGGCTGGCCGTAAGAACACATTCTTATTAGAATCTGTGCAAGGTGGCTCAACTAAGGGTAGATATTCTATGATTGGGCTTGAGCCTGATATTATCCTTAAGGTTATTCGTGAAAAAGTTGAAATTAGCTATACAGCACCGCATGCAAGCGAGAATTTTGAGGAAATCCAAACCAAACCACTTGATGCTTTAAGAGATTTGGTCAAACTGTCCCAAGCGCAAGTTCCAGATGGGCTGCCCTCCACTGCGGCTGGTATTTATGGCTATCTTGGTTATGACATGGTACGGCATATGGAAGAGCTACCAGATGATAATCCTGATGATATGGGGCAAGCAGATAGCATTTTGATGCGCCCTTCTCTTTTGGCGGTGTTTGATACACTTAAAGACGAATTATACCTAACTGCGCCAGTTTATGTAAAAGCTGGTATTAGCGCAAAACAGGCATGGGAGTTGGCGCAAAGTAAAATTGATGATGCCAACTATCGTTTGACAAAAACCATTAGAAAAACAGAGCAGGCTTTAGCACTTGAAGAAGTTGAAATTAGCTCAAATACTAGCAAAGACGAATATTTTGCCATAGTGAAAAAAGCCAAAGAATATATCACGGCTGGTGATATATTTCAGGTTGTTCTTAGTCAAAGGTTTGAGAGTGAATTCTCTCTTCCACCCACCGCACTATATCGAGCTTTACGGCGCACAAATCCATCGCCATATATGTATTTTTTAGATTTTTCTGATTTTTCGATTGCTGGCTCTAGCCCAGAAATTTTGGTTCGGGTTGATAAAAATCGTGAACTTACCATTCGCCCAATTGCTGGCACTCGCAAACGTGGAAATACTCCTGAGCGTGATAAAGAGTTAGCCAATGAGTTACTCTCTGATCCTAAAGAGCTTGCCGAACATTTAATGCTACTTGATCTTGGGCGCAATGACGTTGGACGAGTTGCAAAAATCGGATCGATTAAAGTTACTGATAAGTTCTTCTTAGAATATTATTCGCACGTTATGCATATTGTTTCTAACGTAGTTGGGGTTTTGGACGATAAATATGATTTTGTGGACGCATTAAGCGCGGGCTTCCCTGCTGGCACAGTATCTGGTGCGCCAAAGGTTCGAGCTATGGAAATTATTGATGAATTAGAAAAATCTCGCCGAGGTATATATGGCGGCTGTGTTGGTTATTTTGGTGCAGATGGCACAATGGATACTTGCATTGTATTACGAACTGCAATCCTTAAAGAAAAAAAATTATATGTGCAGGCTGGTGCAGGTATAGTAGCTGATTCAAAGCCAGAATTAGAGCAGCTTGAGTGTGAAAATAAAGCCAAAGCCCTATTCAGTGCAGCAAATGAAGCAATTCGTTACGCTAGCGAGAGCGAGTTTGGGCAATGAGCAGAAAAATACTAGTCATCGATAATTATGATAGCTTTACCTATAATCTAGTGCATCTAATTGGCGAACTAGATGATGTTGAAATTGATGTTTTTCGTAATGATAAAATTACCCTTGATGAAATAAACGATATTGCCCCCTTTGCGATCATTCTTTCCCCTGGCCCTTGCACGCCAACTGAGGCAGGGATTTGTGTTGATTTGGTCAAACGTTTTAAAGATAAAATTCCGATTTTTGGTGTTTGTCTTGGCATGCAATCAATTGGGCAGGCATTTGGTGGCAGAATTATTGCTGCGCCAAGCCTAATGCACGGTAAAACATCAACTATCCAAATTGAGAAAAAGAGTATTTTTTCAGGTTTAGAAAATGATTTTATTGCTACTCGCTATCATTCTTTAGCAGTTGAGCGTGAAACATTACCAGCTGACTTAATAATAACTGCAACAAGCCAAGATGGTGCAATTATGGGGATTGAACATAAAGTTTACCCCTTGTTTGGAGTTCAGTTTCACCCTGAAAGCATTTCTTCACAATTTGGTTTAGAAATTCTTGCTAACTTTTTGAATATTGCAGATAAATTTTATAGTGAATAGAGGGTATAATGAATATTAAGTCCGCACTCAACAAGCTAAGCAATGGTAAAGATTTAAACCAAAATGAGATGCGCTCTGCAATGAATGTCATCATGTCGGGTGAAGCAAGTGAAGCACAAATTGCTGCATTTCTAATGGGACTAAGAGTAAAAGGCGAAACAGTTGAGGAAATTGCCGCCGCTGTTTCTATTTTACGAGATAAAATGTTGCCAGTAGATGCCCCTCAAAATGCCATTGATATTGTTGGCACGGGCGGCGATGGCATGGGAACTCTTAACATCTCCACCGCTACCGCTATTGTGGTTGCAAGCGGCAACGTGCCAGTAGCAAAACATGGCAATAAGGCACTTTCGTCAAAATCTGGCAGCTCTGAAGCATTGCAAGCACTTGGCATTAAACTTGATTTAGCACCAAAAGAAATATCAAATTGCATCAATCAAGCAAATATTGGCTTTATGTTTGCTCCAAACCATCACCAAGCAATGAAATATGTTGGCCCTGTACGGACTGAACTTGGTATTCGAACTATATTTAACCTACTTGGCCCTCAATCTAACCCTGCAGGAGTGAAACGATATTTGCTTGGCGTATATGCAAAAGAATGGGTTGAGCCAATTGCAGCCGCCCTGCTTGCCAATGGTGCAACATCGGCATGGGTTGTGCATGGCAGTGATGGCTTAGATGAGATAACCACAACAGGCGCAACATATGTTAGTGCAATAAAAAATGGTAAAATCACTTCATTTGAAATCAACCCCAATGATGCTGGTTTGCCTTTAGCAAACCCCAAAGATTTAACAGGTGGCGAGCCCAAGCATAATGCAGCTGAATTAATGCTTTTATTAGAGGGTAAAAAATCAGCTTATCGAGATATTGTTTTATTCAATGGAGCAGCTAGTTTTATTGTTGCTGGCAAGGTTGATAATTTAAGAGCTGGTGTTGCACTTTGTGAGCAGATTATTGATAGTGGGGCGGCACTTAAAACGCTTAAAAAACTTATCGAGGTATCCAATAGATAATGGCAAATATTCTTGAAAAAATAATTGAATATAAAAAAGAAGAGGTTGTAAGCGAAAAAGCGAAAATGTCTTTATCTGATATTGAAGTAATTGCAAAAAATGCGAACGCTCCACGAGGGTTTGAGGCAGCATTGCGTGCAAAGGTCAACAATGGCGAATTTGCACTAATTGCTGAAGTAAAAAAGGCTAGCCCATCAAAAGGCTTAATAAGAGAAGATTTCAACCCCAGCTCCATCGCAAAAGCATACGAAAAAGGCGGAGCTGCTTGTCTTTCAGTCCTCACCGACAATCCGTCTTTTCAAGGTTCACCAAAATACATGATTGAGGCAATAAATGCCTGCAATCTGCCCGTTTTACGTAAAGATTTTATGGTGGATACATATCAAGTAGCGCAAGCTCGCTCATGGGGGGCGGACGCAATCCTCATTATTATGGCAGCACTTGATATTGGCCAAGCTGGGGAATTAGCTGCAAGTGCAAGTGACTGGGGAATGGACGTTTTGTGCGAAGTGCATAACCAAGCGGAAATGGATTTGGCTCTTAGGCTCGACCTCACTCTGATTGGCATTAATAATCGTGACCTTAAGGCGTTCAAAACTGACTTAGCTGTAAGCGAGAATTTAGCAAAGAATATTCCAAATGATAGATTGCTAGTTTCTGAAAGCGGAATTTCAAGCCATTCAGACCTGTTGCGCCTTTCCAAGTCTGGTATAAATAGCTTTTTGGTAGGCGAAAGCCTTATGCGTCAAAGTGATATTTATGCAGCAACAACTACCTTGTTAAAAGGAGATTAAAATGACTAAAGAGCAACCCCTCACTCATCTTAACAAAAAGGGCGAAGCGCATATTGTTGATATTGGTGCAAAAAACGCAACTCTAAGACGTGCTGTTGCCTCGGCACAAGTTAAGGGTAAGCCAGAAACGATTAATGCTATTTTTGGTGGCTCACTAAAAAAGGGTGATGCACTTGCAGTAGCGAGAATCGCTGGCATTATGGCAGCTAAAAAAACTGCTGAGTTAATTCCTCTTTGTCACCCGATTGCTCTCACTAAAGTTGAAGTTGATATAACTCGCTCTAAACAACCAAATATTATCAATATTTCTGCCATAGCGCAAACAACCGATAAAACGGGAGTTGAAATGGAGGCAATGAGTGCAGCAAGTGTTAGTGCCCTCACCCTTTATGATATGGCAAAATCAATTGATCGCTCTATGAGCATTTTATCTATTCAATTAGAAGAGAAATCAGGCGGTAAATCTGGAGTATTTAAACGTGAAGAAAATGATTAACTTAGAGCAAGCATTGGATCAAATTTTTGCAGCATCAAAGCCGCTTGGTACTGAAGTTTTACCTATACAAAAAGCCTATGAAAGAATTTTGGCAAAACCTGTTATTGCAAAGCTAAACCAGCCACCTTTTGATGTTAGCGCAATGGATGGATATGGCGTAAGGTCTTCTGATATTAAATCTGGTATCTCGCTAAAAGAGATTGGTATGAGCCAAGCTGGAAGTGGTTTTGATGGCGAAATCAAATCTGGTGAATGTATTCGCATTTTTACTGGCGCACCTGTTCCAAAAAATGTTGATAGCGTTGTTATGCAAGAAGATGTTGAGGCTAATGATAGCGAAATTACTTTTAGCAATATTGTCAAAGAAGGGAAGCATGTCCGCAAAAAAGGACAAGATTTCTTTAATGGGCAAGTTTTACTAGAAGTGGGTAAACAGTTAAATCCTGCCTCAATCTCGCTTTGCGCTGCTTCGAACAATGCTAAAGTTGAGGTTTTTAAACAACCCAAAATAGCAATTTTAGCAACTGGTGATGAATTGATTGAGCCGGGCAATACTCCATCATTGGAGCAGATAATTTCATCAAATCCTTATGGAATTAGTGCGCTTGTTGCCCCTTTTTGTACTAGCGTTACAAACCACCCAATTGCACCAGATGACGAGAGTAAACTCAAAAAACGTTTGAAGGCAATTTTGGATAGTGATGCTGATATTATTATTACTTCTGGTGGGGCAAGTGTTGGCAAATATGACTTTGTTCAGCCAACTCTTAAGTCACTTGGCGTAAAAATGGATTTTTGGAAAATTGCTATTCGCCCAGGAAAGCCACTGATGTTCGGCACTTATGGTAAAAAACTGGTTTTTGGTTTACCTGGCAATCCTGTTTCCTCAATTGTAACTGCAATTATTGCAGTTTTGCCAGCTTTAAGAGCTATGCAACATATTAAAGAGCCACTTGGCGAGCGTATGAGATTACCACTTTCTGCACCGTTAAAAGCGAATAGCGAGAGGAGGCATTTTATTCGAGCAATTGTAAAAACGGATGAAAATGGCAGCACTAATGTCAACCCAATAGATGAAACAGATAGTGCTAATCTTACCTCTTTTTCTAGTGCTAATGCATTGATTATACATAAAGAAAATGCACCAAAATTAGAAATTGGCGAGTTAGTGAATATCCTAAAATTATAAAAATATCAGATTTCTCTTTACAGAACATAAATAGAACATGTATATAAGTTCTATATTTGTTCTGATTCTATG
>Ga0256834_1000567_pt1 | contig 26431 bp, 17 predicted proteins | sample 4281140metaG_FD_190536 | JGI IMG/M metagenome (GOLD analysis project Ga0256834, IMG submission 190536) | Hydrothermal vent microbial communities from East Pacific Rise, Pacific Ocean - 4281-140 | ecosystem: Environmental > Aquatic > Marine > Hydrothermal vents | place: Pacific Ocean: East...
TTGCTTTTACGGCTATTGCGTTAAGTATTTCATGCCGTAAGTCATTTACCCCCCCCCCATTAAATAACCAAGCGGAGGAGGAAAACTATGCTTCGCGGCCGCAAGGAAGCGACGAATATATTGTTTTGGGCGAACAAAAAGAAATCCCCTACAAAGTGAGCTATATGCAACAAGCGGTGAATTTTATCAATCAAAACACCACCCGAACCCGGTACCGGGGCCGTGTCATTACGCCCACGCATTATTATGTAAAGTTTACGCCTCAAAACGAAGACGATTTGTTGAAACTGGATTCATTGGACAAACGCGATGATTTGGTATTATTTAATTTCCCGTTGGATTACGAAATCATAGAAGAAGGAAATTACCTTGAAAGGTCTGATGCCCGGGAAATAAAATACAGCCCTGTTTATACGACCATTCCCGTCAATTTTTCGCTTCCTCAGGGTCTTTCTTATGAAATTTTAGCGGAAGTATATAAACCCACTCCCGGTGAATGGGATTTGGAAGTGGCGGCATACGTTTTATCGGGCAATTCGGCCGATTTGGACATCAGTTATCACGGAGAACCGTTAAATATCGACAATTTGGCCGGTTTTTTAAACGAAAGTTATAATAATCGTATGAACTTGGGCTACAGACCCTACGGTTGGTTTAAGGTTTACGATACCGAAACGGCGGATTACGTAGGCGTAAAATATACGAAAATAGCCATTGGTAACGCTATTTTTTGGCGATATACTTATACGGATGATAACGGTTATTTCGAGTCGCCCGTAAATTTTGTTATACCTGTTCGCATAAGAGCCAAATGGCGCTCGTCATTGGGTGTGATTCGTAGAAGTGCTAACGAATTGTTGGGCATCGGGGTTTCGGATTTTCTGATGAAGGAAAAGAAAAATAACAACGGTAGAATTTATTTTACGAAACATTGCGATAAACATAAATGGCCTAAAGCCACTGTTAATAATGCATTGGTAAAATACAATTCATTTATTTCTTCCGTACATGTGCCCTTCGGCGTCCGGCGAGCCAATATCTGGGTTATTAATGCTAAAAACTCACCTTCGGGTGCGGCGCCTATGTTTCATATTTATACACCTTATCTTTCGTTTTTTGATGCCATGATTTTGTATTACTTCGGGTATTATAACATATTGTGGTCGGATATTATAAAAGAACTATTCAGTTACTTATACCCCGATTTGATTTTCATAATAGTACCTTGCAAAAATACCACCAAAGAAATAGACCAACTGGTCTTTCACGAAGCCGGGCATTTTAGCCATGCCATAAAAGCAGGAAATAATTTTTGGAATCAATTTGTAGCAAGTGAAACCTCCAATATGCTTCATCACGGCGGAGATCCCTATTCCGACGGCGACGACCCCACACCCGCCAAAGGACGCCTGATTGCCCTGTGCGAGGGATGGGCCACCTTTACCGAACATGCGGTCATGTATCATTATTATATCACGGATAGTGATGATAGGCATATTTATACCAATATGGATGCTTTTAATATGTATGTGGTTCCTGATAACCATACTGAACCATATAAAAGCTGGTTTCTGACGGGACTCATTTGGGATGTGATGGACAATCATTCAAAAGGAGAAGGAGACTTAATAAATAATAATGTGTATCCTTCTACAAGTGATCCGATCATTGACTCTTTGTATTTGGGTGATATTTCAACGGATTTTAGTCCCGTATATAACTGCCTTACCCCTGCGATAAGGGACGGTTACCGACTCCGAAAATGCCTTATAGGGCATTATCCCGCTTACGGTTCACAAATCAACCAATTATTCGACAGCTATGGATACTAAGAAATATACCAAACGCATAAAGAAAATTTTAATTATATTGGGAATATCCTTTCTCTTATGGGGCTGTCCATTATGTCTTAGTGTTCCCCATGGTTATAACGTAATTATTCCCGGTTTAATTAAAATAACCCCTTTGGATTCCATGTATCATCAGGGAGATACCATTATCATATCCGTCCGTTTCCCATCGCGTATGCCCGATGGTTCCGTGAATAATGATACAGTGGATATATATGAAACAACCGGAGAAAGAAGTGCCGCAATAGTAAGCGAATTGCATACTATAATCGAACCTAACACTTATGAAATTTTGGAAGGTAAATTTATAGATCGCCAAGTATATGTCGAATATTATGATGCGGTGGACGAATACCGGTTTAAGGCAAGAGTAATCTTTAACCTTACCGGTAATTATGATTTAAGAGGTGGTTCCTTAATAGAATTCCCTCTTCCACCTGAAAACCCCAAATGTAATAAAAGAGGTTTTTTCTCTATAAACACCACCATTGAAGGAGCGGATACCACCGGTTATATCAGGTTTACGGTGTTGCCGTAAGTGGCGGGAAGGGGGATATTATAGGGGAGTATGGAACGAAATTTGGTAAATAAAATGGTTTTCCACGGGTTCATAGTTTGGGTAAGGGACGGTTACCGACTCCGAAAATGCCTAAACTCGCATTTCCCGACATATAGTTCACAGATTAACCAATTATTCGATAGCTATGGATACTAAGAAATATATCAAACAAATAATCCTTATATCACTTGCGCTAAGTGTTGTATTCATATTACAAGGTTGTCCTTTATGTATTTACAGAACGGGTAGTTATTATATACATGTACCCGGATTATTTAAAATAACCCCTTTGGATTCGGTCTATCATCAAGGAGATACCATCATTATATCCGGACGGATTCCCTCCATACTAACTCGCAACAACACCGACACCGTGGATTTATATAAAGAAACGGGGATGAGAAAGGTTTATATTCGAAGTTTACTCTATAAAATCATCGACCCGAACGATTATGAGATTTTAGAAGGAGAATACGATAACTACCGGGCTTATGTCAAGTATTATGATGCGGTGGACGAATACCGGTTTAAGGCAAGAGTAATTCTAAACCTTACCGGAAATTATGAGATGCTAGGAGGAATCGAATTGGAATTTCCCCTTCCACCCCCTAACCCCAAATGTAAAAGAAGTGATAAATATTATGTCAACACTAACATTGAAGGAGCGGATACCACCGGTTATATCAGGTTTACGGTGTTGCCGTAAGTGGCGGGAAGGGGGATATTTCAGGGGAGTATGGAATAAAACCGGGTAAACAGCTTCCCTTAAAAAGCTTTCCTTCTACTGAAAAAACTGAAGTAAGATGTTAATTTAAATTTGCAAAATAGCAAGTTTTTGCTTATCTTTACCGTAAAATCTTTCCAATTATGCTTGACAAACCATCCATTCCCGGACAGCGAGAATTCTTTAACATTTCTCAAAGACTTCATCAATCTCCATCATGAATTGGCGGGCGCTTTTGACCGATAAAATCTTTTGGTATTATTTTGAAAAAGTTTTTATTTCCGTCTTTTTCTTTTGATTTCAAGACTCGTCGTTTGCCAAATACACTCCGGTGTTATTAAATGTCCGGGATATTTTGATGTGTTTTTTATTTATATCTTTCCACTATAATTTTATTATGTAGATTAAAATATGTTCTTAAATCTTTTCCCCCTTTGGATATTTTTGCCACGGAGAAATCGGGCGACACCGAAATAACATAAGCTTCCGCCAATATACGCTCATTATCCATCATCTTAAACCTGAATCCTTTTTTTACACCTACATTTTCACCCAAGTTGATATATATCTCCGAAACATACCCGTTTTGAACGGTTTTTTTTCTGGCAATTCCTTTCAAAGGAAAATATTTAAGAAGTAAAACTTCGCTTTTGGAAATAAAATTACTCAGTGTTTCGCTAACGGCTTTTTGTATATCGGAAGTATAATGAGAAGTAATCCCCGGTCTTTCTTTTGTAACCGGGGTTATGATCCATCTATTTTCGTATTCTTCTCTTTTTCCCAAATCCTTTATGGTTATCATAATGGACATGAGAAAAACCAATTTATTCGAATTGGTTTTGCTACGACGTATTCTTGTATTCAAATCACTAAGTTTGATGATCTGATATATTTGTTCGTCTTCTATTGACTCCGGGCTATAAATTTGTTGTAAACCTACCTCTTTTGCCGCGTCCAAAAACGTTTCGATGATCAAACTATCGGTATTTGTTGCCAACGGAAAATCCTTTTGTACCAGAATATACAAATCTTTTTTCTCCGGTGTATATAGGCTATACTTAAAAAGCACATCACCCTTTCGCATCAGATTTTTTACTTGTCGTCTATAATCGATTTCTTTGGTGGAAACGAGTTCGCCTTCACGGTATTTTTTTTGTGTTTCACCCACTTTATTGGGCCAATAATAAACCCATAATCCGTCTTTTTTATCGTTTTTGTATTTCCCTTTGCGATAAATTCTTCCGTTTTTATATAATATTTCCTTTATTTTATGTCCTTGATTATCATAATCCACCCAAAGACTATCCAATTGATTTGTTTTTATGTTTTCAAAATGAATATTTTTCAAACGATTCTGTTTGTCATACACTTCCACACGAGCCAAATCGTTACTAACCGAAATAATTTCTTTACCTTCGTCCGTGTATTTTTCATGTTTTTTCAAAATTCCCGAATCGTAAATTTTATATTCTTTCAATTGACCGTTTTCGTCATAATATTTTTGTTCGCCGTGTGGTTTTCCAAAGCGAAAATTTTCCTCTTTTTCTTGTTTTCCGCTTTCACTGTAAACTTCCAAATGCTCCAATTGCCCCATATTGTAGAATTCTACTATGTGAAGTTGTCCGTTTTCGTAGAATTTTCTTTGATAACCGTTTTTTTGGTTATTGGAAAAATTATTTTCTTCCACCAATTGCCCGGATTCGGAATACTTTTCACTGTGAATTAATTCTCCGTCTTCAAACTTCATACTTTTTTGCAATTGGCCGCTTGGATAAAAAAGACTGTCTTTGGCGATCACTCCGTTCCTATAAAAAATAACCCGTTTAGGTATTCCGCCCGGATACAAAATTTTCTGCAATCCGTTATCCAAAGGTTGTATTTCCACTTCTTCATCCGGGCCGGTTAATTGAATAACATTACCGGCATGATTTGTATTTTTGCGTACGGATTCGATATTTCGGGTTTCACGGGTTCTCAAAACCGGCTTTGTCTGTTCCTCAGGCTTAATATAATCGATAGTGTCCACCAATACTCCGTTCTTATATTTCTCGTATTTCTGTTTTTTTCCGTTTCTCAAGTAATAAGTTTTTTCCACTATTCCGCCACTTTTATAGCGTTCTATTTTTTTTAGACGCCCGCTCGGGTAATAATATTTATGCTCTCCAACTTTGATATTATTCTTATAATATCCCGAATATTTGAGCTGACCGTTGCGATACCATTGTTGCATCAATCCGCTTTTTTTACCGTTTTTGTAACGCACCTTCAATGTGCATTCGCACTCATTCCCGCTTATGGTTTCATCACTCAACAACCAACCTGAAAACGGGCGACCCTCATAATATATCAACCCTTTTTTCTTACTCACTTCACTTTGCAAAGCTTCTTCTTGCGACCACAAATACTGGATTAACATAAAAACGAAGGCTAAGAGAAATATTTTTTTCATGGCTTATTTTTTTATATAAATGATGATATCGCGTTTTAGTGATTGAATTTTTTTTCTTGATTTTTGACGGCTCAATTCTTTACGAATTTCTTCAAAATATATTTTATTCAATTTCATTATCCTTTTTCTTGTCTTATCTTTACCGCCTAATTTTTTTAATAATTTATCGGGTAAATTCTCGATAATTCCTTTATCAATAAGTTCGTCAACCGAAGAATAAGCTACCTTGTTTCGATTAAATAAATAATTTTTCTTAAAAAGCAACCGGTTATTTTCCCATTTTAATTTTTTATGATTATTTTTAGCCATGGTTTGATAAAAAATTTCACCATCTTTTTTCCCTTCAGAGTTTCCGGTTTTTGGGGGATTATTATCGAAAGAAGGCGCTTTTATTCGAGCCGAATTCTGGGGTTTATCATTGCTTTTCTTTAAAAAATATAAGTCTTCTTTTTTTACAATATATTCTTTCGCCTCCTTTTCTTCGGGTAATTTATAAAAGGTTTCCACATCATTTAAGGAAAAAAATACTATTGTATCTCCGCTTTTCAAACCCGGAGCCTCCAAGGAATCGGCCAAAGTAATATATTTATTTTTATTAGGATCAACGGGAATAATGTACAACCGGTTTTCTTTCTTTGATTTCAGTAACTTTCTAGCGGCTTCCACGGTCGTCTTCTCGACTTTTTTTCGATTAAAAAGAATGAATTGTTTCTCACCGGAAGACTTGATTTTATCCGACATAAGTCCAAATACAAACCATCCGGCTATTAGAATTATCAAAACCACGGCCGGCAAAAATATTTTTTTCGACAATTTCCTACCTTTTTTTATATGTACCCGTTCTTGTTTTTGTAAAATTTCTTCCGTATCGTTATCGTACTTCAATCCTGCTTGAGCCGGAAGTTCTTCATTAGACCTATCCTTGAAAACACTTTCCTTGTAGTTGCTGTTGGTAATATGAATAAGTTGAAATGTTATATTATCTTTTCCGCCGTTATTAAGTGCTATGTTCAACAGTTCTTTGGATGCCGACTTTACATCGGAACCGTGTTTTATCAATACCTCACGTATAACAAGATCATCCACCATATCGGACAAGCCGTCACTACAAAGCAACAATTTATCGCCGTTTTTTAATAATAAAGGTTCGGGATTGACTTCCGGTTCAACACCGGGACCTAGCCCGAGAGCTTTTGTAATTTCGTTCTTTCTGGAATGATGTTTCATTTCTTCGTTGCTGATAATTCCCCGATCAAACAATTCCTGAACCAAAGAGTGATCCTTGGTAAGCCGGTAAAGCTGATTGTCGCTTAACAAATAAATTCGGCTGTCTCCTACATGAGCAATGTATATTTTGTCCTCTTTAACGACTGCCATAACAACGGTGGTTCCCATACCCCTAAGGTTCGGATTTTTTTCCGCGGCTTCAAAAACCACTTGATTGGCATATTTAATCGCTTGCTCCATAGCCGCCGTTATATTGCCGTACACTCCCGACCCCATAAATTTGATAATAGCCTCTACGGCTAATGCTGATGCTTGTTTTCCACCGACATGACCGCCCATCCCGTCACAAACAACAAATACCCTGCCGTTGGGGGTTTCGGCAAATCCCAGATTATCTTCGTTTTCTCTACGGATCAAACCTACGTGTGTAACACTTGCCGTATCGTTTTGAATATCGAATATATTTTGCATTTTCATTGTTTTTCGTTTTTTATTTTGAATTTAACAATAAACACATCCTTATCCGTTCCCGGATTGAATTGATAGCCCACGCCTATGTAATGATTATCCCCCAGCGGTATTATATCCCGCGCCAATTCTTTTTTTTGTGAATCTCCTATCTTTTTCTCCCACAATATCTTACCGTTTTCATCCACTTTGACAAACCACATATCCTGATTATTATATACATCCTGTGTGTATCCACATAAAATATATCCGCCGTTATATGAATCTTTTTTGATGGCCAAAAATTCATCCTGTCCTTCGTGTCCCATGGTATATTGCCATTGCAAATCTCCTTTTTCATCGATTTTAAACAGATAAGCATTCCCGTTTTTCTTGTTATTATAAGATGAAGTATAACCGGCTATTATATAACCGTCCCCGACAGCCAAAATTCTAAATCCCTTGTCATTCCCCGGACCGCCATAGGATTGTTCCCATTTCCTAAAACCGTTTTTATCAAGGCGAATTACAAATGCATCCCGCTTGTTACGAAGGCTTGACTTGTATCCCGTAATAAGCGAACCGTTATATTCATTGCTAGGAGTTACGGCATAAGCCACATGATCAACAAGAGGAAAAGTGCCGTTCCAATTTTGAACACTTCCGTCTTTACCGATTGTATAAGTCAATATACCGTTTTTATACCGCCCGGTATCATCATCGAATTGGCCGGTTCCGGCAAAAACATATCTTGCATCCGGGTTTAATCTATTTATCGCTACATCATAACCGGTTGACCATTTGGACGTATCCCAAGCGTACCCGTCCCAAAATTTATCTCCAAATTTTTTTTCCCAAATCCGGGTCGATTCCCACAAAACTCTTCCGCTCCTATCTATTTTAGCCCCCCATGTACGTCCTTTATCACCCACTCGCTTATAACCTGACAATAACAAAAATCGATCATCGGCAATCATATTTTTAGCTTCCGCATTTCCAACATTCACCTTTTGCTCACCCAACAACTTACCGTTTGCATCGATTTTGAGTAAATAAACCTCGGGCCATTTATTTTGCCATTTATTCACCAAAACCGTAAAGGTATTATCATTATTGCTTACAATGGCACGTGCCGTTTGTGTATAAGGTGCCGGCAAAACAATTTGCCAGTCTTTATTCAACCTGTAAAAATAAAACCCAATCCCACCCGCAATCAAAAATAATCCCATACCTATGAAAGAAGAAATCCACTTCTTGCGTTTACGTTCAATCCCGGCAGAAACAGTTTCCCGAATTTGAACCCTATAGGTTTTATTCGATTTTTCCCTGTCTACTTTTGCGAAATACAATGCCTTTAACGCTTCATCTCCAATGACCTTCTTTTTTCCCTTTTTAATTTCAATTAAATCACGAGCAAAATCCCGGCAAGTCAAATAGCGCTCCGTCGGTATCTTTCGGGTGGCTTTGTCTATAACAAGCTGATACTCTTTGTGTTTGGTCAATCGCTTGAGTGGCTCATTTACGATTTTGTTAAAAATTTCATACTTACTCAATGTTTCCACATTGTAAGGCGGTTTCCCTTCCAATAGAAAATATAGCACCACGCCCAAAGAATAAATATCCGTAAGATTATCTACTTGCGAAACTTCTTTTACCTGCTCCGGACTCATATACAAAGGCGTACCCATTTGTGTCCCGGTAGAGGTCAATTTCAAATCGTTTTCCGAAATTTTAGCTATGCCGAAATCCAATACTTTAACCGTATGATCATGCAATAGAAAAATATTTTCCGGTTTTATATCACGATGAATTATACCATGGCGATGAGCAAAATCCAAAGCCTTCAGCACTTGAATAAACAGGGATATTTTCCTATCGATCGAAGGTTGGTATTTTTTTAAATACTGAGCCAGATTCAAGCCGTCAAGGTATTCCATGACAATCACGGTTCCTTCGTGACTTTCAATAAAATCCAATACCCTTACAATATTGGGATGTATCAATCTGGCCGTTATTTTGGCTTCATTGATAAATCTTTTGCGAATAATCGCATTCACTTGATACTCCGCTTTTAAAATTTTAATGGCCACTTTGGTACCCAAGCGAATGTGCACGGCTTCATATACCGTAGCCATCCCTCCTTCACCCAATTTTCGAATAATTTTATATGACCCGATACGCTTCAATCCCATTTTTATCTAATTATTCCGCTTGAAATTCCATATTTAAGGATTTTACCACCGTATAATGCTTGTTCTGATCCTGAATTTCATTGATTACCAATACCTTGCCTTGCATCATCCTCATATCGTTTATGAAAATGGATTTTTTCGTATCCTTGAAAATATGGGTTTTAACGACTTTTCCCGAAGCATCGACTTTCATTAAAATCCCCTCTCCCTTACCATCGGATGAATTGGAGGCATTCACAGCTAAGATAAATTCGCCGGTCGCTACGGGAACAATGGAAACGGGCATAATAATAAACGGCTTTTTCTGAATTATCACGGGGGTTGTCCATATTTTACTTCCGTTTTTATCCATTTTCATAACAAAAGCTTTTTCGTCCCCACTTGTTCCTGCCAGATAAATATTTTCTTTCCTTCCCATAGCCGTTATTCGCCGGCCGAATGAATAAACCCTGTTTGTCATTTCATTCAGTTTACGATCGGTAATCAACAACCATGTTTTACCTTTTTGTGATCCGCCGAAATAATACTTATCTCCTATGACATTTACTTTGGTCAAACGATCCTTTTTGGTTTTGCCGATGGTTTTGGAAAACAACTCGTTCCCCGTATTTTCATCCACCACCAAAATGTAGGCTTGATAACCCTTACGTCGTGTTTTCTTCTGACCGACCAAAACGATATTTCCCACGCCGTCGGATTGCATATCCATTAATTTTTCCGATTGCGGTGTGCCGAAAACCCTTTCCCAAACAAGATTTCCTTTTTTATCTATCTTCATTAGCCAAATATCATCCTTCCCCGCTCCTTTGGACTTGGTATTCCCTCCTATAATAAATCCGTCATTTACGCGAATAATGGAAACCGCTTCGTCCCGTTTTCCGCCACCATAAATCTTTTGCCAAATTTTCTTACCTTTTTTATCCATTTTATAAATCCACATATCCGCATCATCGGAATCGGGAGCAATGCTGTATCCCGCTAAAACATATCCTCCGTCATCGGAAAACGCCATCGCCCTTGCAACCAGATTATTTTCGGCATCCCGGATCAGCACTTCAAACGGTATTGCTTTAGACTTTTTTCCCTGAGGTTTAATCCGGTTCACTTTCTCAGATGCAGGCCTCGAAAGTTTTTCTCCGGTAAACTTATTTTTTTTCACCGCCAATCCATTCTTATAAAAATGATAACCCCAAAAACCTCCTCCTCCCAGCATAAGCAGCAGTAAAATCCATAATATTATCCTTGAACCGGAACTTTGTTTTCTATTCGAGAATTTGTTCGAAGCCGGTTTCTTGCGTTTTGTTGTTTGATTCATTGCCGAAAACTTATTTTTTTTGGCCGGCACACCAATAGGCGGCGCTACGGATTGCCCTTCCAAAACCATTTTCAAATCTCTGGCAAATTCCCGGCAGGTTAAATAACGGTCATATTTATTCTTTTGTGTCGCTTTCCTTATAATCGGATCTATATCGGGATAACCCGGCAAAGGCGGCAAAGGTTCATATACGATTTTATTAAAAATATCGAACCGTGACAGAGTTGTATCACTAATGGGCGGTTTTCCGGCCAGCATGTGAAATAACACAACCCCCAATGAATAAATGTCGCTCAAATTATCCACATCCTTAGCATCCTTCACCTGTTCCGGACTCATATACAGCGGGCTCCCCATTTGCGCCCCGTGATGTGTGGTCGAATGATCGGCGGTTAATAATTTGGCTATACCGAAATCCAAAATCTTTACATTGTTATTCTTATGTGTCTCTATAAAAATATTGGAAGGCTTGATATCCCGGTGAATAATTCCGCGTTGATGAGCCAAATCAAACGCACTCAATACCTGCAGAAAAATTTCAATGGCTTCTTTCTTGTCCAAACGACCTTTTTGTTTCAAATATTCCTTTAAGGAAATCCCTTCCAACAACTCCATTATAATAGCCAAAACATAGCCGTTGTCAACATAATCGAAAATATTAACAATATTCGGATGATTTAGTTCGGCCATAATGCGCGCTTCGTTCTCAAACCGTTGTCTTATACTGGTTTTTCGCACCAATTCTTCGTTCAATATCTTTACGGCCACTCGCTTGCCTAAACGGACATGAACAGCCTCGTATACGGTAGCCATTCCCCCTTCTCCTATTTTTCTGACAATCTTGTACTGACCGATTATTTCACCTACCATAAAAATTAAATTTTAACCGTTAAATTTTTGTAGTTCCAAAACACGTTTGGTTAAACGCGGATGACTTGAAAAAATCTTATGAATAAAACCGGCAAGCAAAGGAATTTTTCTTTCTTGCTCGATAAAAGACTCGATATGATTCGATTTAATCAAAACTTTTGAGCCCGAAGCCAAGGCCACCAATGCTTTTTGAGATGAAACTTTATTTCCCGTCAAAATGAAACCCACCCGGTCGGCCGTCAGCTCACATGCTCTTGAATAAGCCGCTCCGATAAAAGGAAAGATTTTTCCCGGTTTCAAAAACCATGACTTTGCTATCGAGGTATGTCCCGCATAATGATGCCCCAACTCATGCCCGATAACAAATCCCAATTCATCCATTTTCCGGTCCGACAACAACAAATCCACCAAATCACCCATCAGTATAATATACTTTCGCTTCAAAAATTTTACGGCCATGGCATTCATTATTCCGTTTCCGTTATAAACAAACATCTCAGGAGCCGATATGCCCAAACGTTTTGAATATGACAATAAAATCCTATGCAATTCGGGGTATTGTTGCTCGGTAACGGACACACTGTATCCGAACAATATTGCGCGAAAATAGGATTCGATCAAGTAATATATCAGGGCAATTATCCCCGCATAAATCAATAAAAGCACCAACAAAGAAATTATACCTTCCATAAAAATTCCCCCGGCCATACTGAGTCCGTTATAAAAAATATATAGCACCCCGAACAAAATCATCACCCATATAATGGCCGCCAAGAAAGAAATTATGCTGAAATAGAAAATTTCCTTATGATGGCGAAAGTTTCGTAATGATACCCTTGAACCGCCTTTTTTGTCACCCGCTTTGCCACTTTGCTTTTCGGCATAAATTCGGACATATTTTTCCCAATCGAACGGATAATCACCTAAATACACTACATCCCCCGCTTTCAAAAAATGTTCGCCTTGGATTTTTATGCCATTCACCAAGGTAACGGCTTGCCGGTCGATATTCACAATACTGACATTGCCGTCATCGTGAAGCACCAATTGCAAATGCCGACCGGATACGGAAGGATGAACCGCCCTGATTTGATTATCATGACTTCGACCTACTGTAAATACTTTCATAGCTTTATATTTTTTTGATTCCGATTATTCTTCTCCTTCGATGCCGGTTTCATCCGGTTCCTTATTATCGTCTCCATCCGGATCGCTCGTCAATTGAAACGACCGAATCATTTTATACAATGTCTCGCGTATGTTTTTTCTCTTTCTCCATGATGTTTCCGCCGATATTTCATAAAATGCGTCATCTCCGTCGATGAAGGCACTAACCGCAAAACCTTTGTCTTTGTTTCTTTGTTTATACTCGGAAACAATAGCGTCCAAACCGTTTATCTTCTCTTTCTTAAAGGAAAGTTCTTCCGGCTTTTTTCCTTTGTACTCTACTTGATATTGTTTAAAACCTTCCAATGTGTTTTCCCCATTATTATCTTGAACAATCCGCTTAAATTTTTCCTTGTCAATTTTACTAACCGTCAATAAAATACTGTCATTCTCATAAACCAAGATTTCGTTTCCCCGGGTCTTACCTTTATTTTCCAAAACATCGTATATATCCATCTCAAAATCATTGGTAGAAATTCGTTTGAAACCGGATAATTCTTCCGGTTCATCGCTCTTGAAAAAAACCTTGTCTTTATACATCCAATATCCCACTCCCCCTATCAGCAGAATAAGCAATGCCACCATTCCGATCATAACGAACCTTTTCTTATAGAAAGGAATAGGCTCATCTTCGTTTTCTTCCGCGGAAAAACTTTGCACGTATTGCTCCCAAGGAATTATGCTTCTACCGATTTTTATCGTTTCGCCCCCTTGCAAAAAATGTTCGCCGCGTATTTTGCGTCCGTTCACAAAAGTTCCCGTCCGTGAATTCAAATCCACTACCGAAACGGCTCCGTTATCATGGAGCACCAATTGCATGTGATGTTTTGATACGTATGGGTCGGGAATAACCATATCACAATCCGGTGCTCTACCTATAATTAATACTTGCATAGCTTTCGAATTTTATTTTTTTTCATGAAAAGATTTAATGGTTTTTTTCATCGCAGAACGGTATTCATCGGGATCGGGGCGGTAGGTATCGATAATGTAGTAATACCGTTTGCCATCCACAAGGCCCGTCATCCTGTAAGTGCTCTCTTCATCGTCTACCGATTCGAGTATATAAGCACTACGATTATTTATCTTGGTTTCGGATATTTTCAATTCAATGTCGTCATCGTCGGCTTTCTCCTTATATGAATCCAAGATATCGTCCAAATCCTTAAACGGGCTATTGGAATATTTTTGTTTTTTTACACTCACATATAATTCCTTTGGTGTGTTATAAAAAACCTGAAAATATTTATTGCTCTTACGATGGCTTCGATGCAAATCCTTATGCACTTGAATAACATAACCGTAATATTTATAAGATTTAAAATCCCGGTTATTCAAATATCCGAATAAAACAACCGACAAGGCCAAAACCATTAGGCCTATTGCAATATAAATCCATTTAAATTTACTTTTCATTGTAGATGACAACTTTCCGGTCAACGACGGTTTTTGGGGAGGACCCACGATTTCTTTCCAAGGCAAATAAGTTTGCCCGATTTTTATTACATCCCCTTCATATAATCGATGTTCCGAATTGAGCTTTTGACCGTTAATAAAAGTTCCGGTTTTGGAGCCCAAATCTCTTACGTTCACACTTCCATCCTTGTTAATTAACAATTCCAAGTGTTGCTTGGACACATACCTGTCATTTACCACATAATCCGACAAGGGCGAACGACCTACAACGATTCTTTTTATTACCATTTCTTTATAACTTTTTCAATTTGTTTTTATTTTAAAAATAAAATTTTCACATTACCTATTTGTATGGCGTCGTTACGTTGCAATTTTTTTTCCGTTACCTTCCGTCCGTTTACAATGGTTCCGTTACTACTACCGAAGTCTTTAATGAAATAATCCCCATGGCGGAAATAAATTATAAAATGCTTCGCCGAAACATACCGGCTATCCAATATCAGTTTGTTGGACGGTGCCCTCCCTGCCGTAATTTGCGGTTCGTTTATGACGAATTCTTCGGTTTTGTCGGGATAGAAAATTTTAAGTTTGGGAAATCCACCGCTTTTTTTCATGGCTTCAATCAACATTTGCCGTTCTTTTTCCCGTTGGACGCGTTTAATTTCCTCCTCCCGTCTTTGTTTTTCAAGTGCCGCCTGACGTTTTATCTCTTCGGTTCGCTTTTTTTGTTCTTCCAACGCGAGTTGTTGCCGCTTCATTTGCTCGAGAAGTCTTTGCTCTTTTTCAAGCTTGGCTTTAATTTTCCTTTTACGCTTACGCCTGACCAGCATGATCAAACCGGCTAATAAGAGTAAAGTTCCGCCTCCAATTCCGCTCGATCGATACGGGTATTTTTTGATCAAACAAATCAGATTGCACGCAGGCACTTTTACGGGAATATTCAACGATTCGCCAAGGGTTTTCAATACAACGGTATGGATTTTTCCATCCCGCACCAAAGCCGATTGATAGCTTATGCGGTAATTTCTGCCCGAAAGACGCATTACCGCTTTTTGCATAAAAGCACTCAAGCTATCTGCGGCTGTTTCTTTGCTATGATCACCGGCTATGGGATATGGCCCTTCGACATGAAAAATTTTTCCGCCTGTTTCCCCGGCCAACATATCTATATTCTCATGCTCATAAACCATATATTGAATGGAATATATGCCCACATGATTCTTTCGTGCCAAAAGAATCAAATCACCGATGGAATTATAATTGGACAGTTCCAAATTTTTCCCCGAAGATAAAACTACCAACACCTTTGTTTTGCCGGGAAAATACTTGGCCAGATAAAGTATTCCGTCATAAATGGCATTATATAAGTCACTACTTTTTTGCCGGTTGAAACGATCCGAAGCCGGATGATAATCTTTGATTTTCTCCGATAATAGGGCTGCATCGGAAGTAAAATGTGGCGTAAGGAAACGAAGCGGTGTATTTCCGTCACGGTTTCGGTCAAAATAAGCCACTCCCGCCGAGTCACCCTCCGAAAGCGCCTTGGCAAGGCTATTTTGCAGAATATATTTAAACGTCTTTCTCTGGCCTGCATGGTCGGGATGAGTCATGTCTTCCACAAGAAAAAGAACGGCTTTGGAACGGATAGTGCCGTCGTCCTGATTGGGAAGTAATTTCAATTCAAAATCAAGTTTTTTTCCGCCTTCCTCCAATTCAAAAGCCTCTTTTTTCAAAGGTTCCGGGTTGAAGACATTCACCACAAAATGCACTTGCGGAAACGAATCCGTATTCACATCCGTCCTCAGTGTCATGTGCTGTGAAGATAAAACCCCTATACCCCAAAAAACCATAACCCAGACAAAGTATCGCTTCATGATACAGCTTTTTCAGAGTGCCGTACGGAATTTGAATACCGTATTACCGACTTTTATAATGTCTCCGTCTTGCAATACGGGTGTCTCCACTTCTACAATTTCTCCGTTCAGAAAGGTTCCGTTGGTGGAAAGTTCGTCCCGCAACAAAAACTTATTGTTTCGATACAAGATGGTGGCATGTTTGCCCGAAACGGATTTATCTTGCAAAACAGCTATATCGCTCGACACATCACTGCCGATAACGTTCTTTCCTTCATATAGGCGGAAATCCATTCCCAATTCATCCAGTGTATAGGAAACCAACCAGCCTACCAACTTACGGTTCGGTCGTGTGTTTTCTTGCTGTTCTCCTCCCGGTGAAGCACCGTCGATAATAATGGTTTTATCCGAATCACCGGTGTCACCCGAAAGAAAGGGCGATGCCGCAATCCCTCCGCCGATTAAATCCGTCCCGCTCGAAGACCGGTTTCCGCCAAAGGGAATCGTTTCGTTTGCGGAAAAAGAATCCGGCGATTCGATAGAATCGTCAAATCCTGCCGTTTCATCATTATCCATACCGGCAGGAACTTCCGTTTGATCGAAAACATCTGCGGATTCGTCCGGTGAACAATAAGGACATGAGGGTAATGCATCGTTGTAATAATGACCGTTCGGACACTTTTTCATAATGGTATGTTTTTGGGTTTATAATTTCTCTTTTTGTCTCAATTTTACTATGGTTATCAATAAAAAAACCGCATCCAAGAAAAAAATCACACCTAAATTTTTCCCACTACCGTTAAAAAAATTCATCAATTTCTCATTCTCATAATAACCCAGCAATTTCAGCGGATCCTTTTTTACGTATTTCATTCCGTCTTCATAAACAATACTCTTGGCAAACACATAATTCCCCCGGTTATTATAAACCCGAATTTCATCATCGTTTTTCTTCTTATTCCCTACATACAATAAAGTATCTTTCAGGCGTAATATGTTCGGCACTTGTTGATATACCGTTTTATACTCCGGCTTGCGGTGAATCGCTTTTGTATTATAACCGTTCGAATTCATCACGCCGGCTACGGATTGTTTGTAAAATCCATTTCCAAAATAAACCAAACCACTATCAACTTTTCCGGATTCGTTGATTTTAATCAATAGCGTGTCATTCAAACCGAATCGAAAGGATTTACTATATGGATCATCCCGTTGAATTCTTGCCAATAATTCCGTCCCCCAACGACCGTGCATCAAGTAACTCAGTATTTCTTTACCCCGGCTATCGATACTTGTAATCACGCCGGCAAAAATGATTTGTGGTATTAATACAATTGGAATAATTGACATAACCGATTCCGAATTCCTAAACATGGAAGAAAGCATCAAACCCATTAATGTGGCTGAAAAAGTGAGTGTGAATAATACCCCGAAACTTTTTACCGGATGATTCAATGAGACCGAATCATTAGAATAAGCCCAATAAACAATCGAAACAAATAGAAAGGATTGAACAATAGCTATTAATCCCAAGACGGCAAGTTTTGAAAACAAATAGGGTATAACGCTCAAATTATACATGCGTTCCCGCTTAAAAATCGCTAACTCGTCAACTATTTCTTTTGCCGCATTACTAACACCGAACCAAATGGAGGTAATAGCCATTAAAAACAAAATACCCAATTCCAACTTGTTATATATGAATACCAATGCAAGCGGTATGATTAAGGGTTGCAAAATCAACAAGGCGAGGCTTTGCCGGTCGTTCCATTTGATATGCGCATAGCGTCTGGCTAACCAATAAAATTGCCTTACATAAGAAAATTGGCGTGGCTCTTTTGTCATTTTTCGCTCGACTCGTGGACGGGCATTTGCCTTTTTATGATCCATCCACTTATAATACCATTGCCGCGCAGACGATTCATTACTCAAGCTTGCATAAATCTTGGAAATATTACGGGTTCCGAAAAATTCAAACAAACCCTTCACACTTCCGTAATAAGTCAAATAACCGCCCGCCCCCAAAAAAATCACTCTGTCAATATAAGCCAAATCCGAGGGTTTGTGCGTGACCATAATTATCGTGGTGCCGGTCCGCTCGGTCAATGACTTCAATGCCTGCAAAAAACTGTCTATAGTTTCGGGATCCAAAGGCGATGTAGGCTCGTCCAAAAACAAAATCGAAGGCTTGTTCAATAACTCCACCGCTATGGAAACCCTTTTTCGCTCTCCGCCCGATAAATCCTTTATCTTCCTTTTCCGTTTGGCACCGTCTATTTTCAGTTGATTACATACTTCGTCGATACGTTGATTAATTTCTTTATCGGACAGTTCCTCGCTCATGCGCAATTTGGCCGCATAGAACAAAGCATCTTCCACCGTAAGTTGATTATGTACAATATCATCTTGCGGAACATATCCCACTTTCTGCTTAATTAAATCCAAATGTTCGCTTAAATTCAAACCGTGTATGAACACTTCGCCGCTGGTAGGTTGAAAATTCCCGCTTAAAATTTTCAATAAAGTGCTTTTTCCGCACCCGGAAGGACCCATTAAAGCAACAAATCCCCGCGACGGAATACTTACACTCAACGGATTCAAAACCGTAATAAATTCTTTCCCTCCTACTTGAATCTTTTTCATAACTCCTTCGGCCCGAACCGCACTGTAATAATCCAAACGCTTGACAACACCGTCCAAACGAAAAACTTCAAACGAAATTCTTATCTCGTCACGAGGACCGATCTCAACCTTGCCTTTGATCCGGCGCCCGTTTACATAGGTTCCGTTTTTAGACCCCAAATCCTCTATAAAAACACGCCCGGATTCTTTGGTAATCAGTGCATGCTTGCGCGAAACGGAAAAATCGTTTATCCTGTAATCAGCCTTCGACGAACGACCGATCAAAACACGCCCCTTCCTTGACAAAGCAACAGAAATTTTTGAAGATATGTTAGCTTGCGGTTTTTCCCCTGTCCGGGAACTCCCTCTCAGCACGTCCGATAACGTAAAATGATGATCACCTATCGTTATCCTGTCCGTATTCGTTACCGGAACGGGCATGGAAATTAACTTGCCGTTAACATAGGTTCCGTTTAATGAATGATTATCCTTTAAAATATATTTCCCCGTATCCTCCTCTATCAAAAAAGCATGACGGGCGGATGCAAAATCCGATGCAATTACATAGTCACATCCCTTGCTTCGCCCTATACATATTTGCCTCTTTCCGGTTCCGGCAACCGCCCCCATTCCGGTATTTACACTTCTTTCAACAGGCAAGCGAACAAACATCCTCAAATTACCATCCGCCGTCAAAATCACTTCATCTCCCGCTTTGATTAGTTGTCTCGAACCGGTAGACAAGCGACTTCCATTCAATAAAACAATCCCCTTCTCATTCAATAATTCAACGAAAATCCGGTCCTTCTCATCCTTTATTACAGCCAAATATCTGCCCGAAAGAGCGGAACTGCCGACCACCACATGGGCATGCTCCTTGGAATTCCCGATAACAATAAATAAACGTTCGCCCGAATAAACCGCAAATTTTTTCACCAAACGGTTCTTATACCGAATCTCGAACGAAAGTAATTTATTATTATGTGTTGTATACCGCCACACCATTATTCTAAGCCGTATTGATTCTTTAAATATTTCTTTAAACAAACCGCTCTTGCTTTCGAGTAAGGATGACTCCTTACAAAACGCCCCGCCCAATCTCCTTCGTCATATTCACGCCGGCTAAGTTTTTCCCAAAAATAAATAACCTCACGCGGATCGAAACCGGCAGCATAACACATGTCCATTCCATAAAGATCCGCCTCCACTTCATTGGGCTGATTATATGACGGAAATATAAAATTCTGCAGTATCAAACCCCATTCTCCCCATTTGCTTTTTCCCGCTATCTTCGCCACCTTCATCCTCCTAATGATGCTTTTGATATGCCCGCACTCGTTGTGCGCTATTTCGTGGCCCAAAATCGACGCCACTGCACTCACACTGCCCGCCTCACGAACAATCCCCGTCGTAATAAATACATGACCGCCCACCGTGAAGGCATTCATCATCGTATCATCCACATAATGCAGCTGGTAGTGAATATCGGACGGTTCTTCCCTCGTACGCAGTAAATCGCTAAAAATCTTATCCAATGCATCCTTTTTCCTTCCGCGTTTTACAAAAACAAATTGTTTTTTCAAATATTTCATAGCATCATCACCGAACTCATTCACTTCTTCATCGCTAACCCTGACATCCGCCTTGTCCATTATAAAATCCTCTATTCCGTGCAAAACTTCCGCCCCTTTATACACCAGATCGTGTCCTAAACAATACCCGGGCACTTTGTGTATTCTAACCGTTTTCTTTATATCATTCGTAACTCTATCGTTTTTCCCCAATACCGATAATAAAATTCCATCTCCACGCTTATGCTCGTGTGACGAAGCATCTCCATCCCCGCATGAAATTAAAATCAACCCAAACCCTAAATACACAAAAAAAAATTTCACCGCTCAACGTCTTTAATAAAGTTGATTATTTATTCTTGTTTTCTTATTTTTAATTTTTTTATACCCAAAAGTAAATCTTATTATCATTAACCTCAATGTTTAATGAAAATATTATTATTTTTAATGAAAACTTCTCTAAATAGCATGATTTTAGAGAACCGGGCTAAAGCCTCAAAACTTGATTGATAACTTATTGACTTTTACCCGTATTATAACCACTCCCCCCTTAAAAAGCCTTCCTTCTACTGAAAAAACTGAAAGATCCGAAGAATCGATAACATTTTCAAAAGTTTGTCAAATCAAATTTATTGGGTTGTGTAAAAACTCAAATAACAAGAAAGCCCCGCCGCATGACGGGGCCTCGAAATAGATACTAATCTGCAACAAGAATTTATTTCCTATATACGACGAAACTGAATGCCGAGTCGGCAAAATCGCCGTCTTCATCGTAGGTCAATATTTCAACATAACCCGAATGATACATAAAATTTATGAACCTCGGTAAATTACTCCGCCCGGTGGCAATAATGATATAGTCATCTCCGATACTCGAATCGTCGAAATCGATACGATAAATTCCGGTGCCCGTACGCCTTGTTGAAAATCCGTCGGAAGATTTGGATAACAATGTAACTCCGTTTGATTCTACAAAACCGTACATATAAGCCTTCATATCCGCATTACCCGAATCCTTGCCCAAGAGCTTGTTATGTACTTTCAGATCGGTGGTGGTATTACCGCTGCCTACTATTACATCGTTTCCGGAATTGTAATTAAGATACAAACCGGATCCGGCGCATTCGATTTGATTTGCATCCATAAAAATACCTTCATTTCCGTCACCTATTTGCAAACCGCACATACTTATGTCCAGCGAATCGTTTTGGTTCAGATTCCCTACGGGCAAAATTTGCATTCTTCCGTTGGGATTTCGAATACCTACACCCAAGGCGCGCGAAATATGCACCTTGCCTACAAAATAACCGGCATATACATCGGAAGCGTATTTTTCGGCCCTTCCGAAAACGGCATAATGTTTTCCTCCCGCCGTACTGGCTATCACATTATAGGTTCCGTATTTGACCGCGGAGTCGGAACCGTTGATAATATTGGCTGTTCCGGTATAATTATTGTAATTATTGCCGCCATTACCGTAAATCGTATTAAATACGCCGTATTGGTCGGCTTCGCCCGTACCGGCAAGCTCCCTAAATGCGCCGTATTTGGTTCCTGTACCTCCCGTTATGTAAACATCCGTTCCGATAATCATTTGATTTCCCGAGGTTCCGTCCATTTCAAATTTGGCTCCTGTAGCGGTTCCTCCAAAATTATTGAACCGGGCGTATACGGCCGTTTGATTATAGGTATTGACGTTGTCAAACGACAAATAGATGGCATTATTATTGGATGAATAAATATTTAATGTCCCGTTACTCACATTATCCGTTCCAATACCCATGCTGCCGTATGTATAAATACTGTCGGACAGGCCGGAGGGCGGTTGATTGGTACCCACCTTATAGAATGCATTTCCACCGGGTAGAGTTACGGAATTCCCGTTACTGATACTAAGTGTATTATTGTTGAGGGATAAGGTTTGAATTTCGTTGGTTGCATCATGATCGGCATCGTCCACATCGTCACCGTCGGCCAAACCGGGGGGAATGTTGGTCAGATCCCGGAAATTTCCGCTAAACGTATTTCCGGCCGCTAAGGCAAACTTGGCATAGGGCACCCATTTGAGTTCGGATATTCCGAATTCGCGATAGCCGTTGCCATCGTCCAAATCGATTTCCACCTTCAACAGATAAGGAAAACTCCAGTCAATTCGGGCAAAATCGCCTGTCAATGCCGAACCTTCTCCAATCACCACACTAACGATTCCATTAGCATCCGTGGCATTCCCTTGTTCCTCGACATATACGTCTGTGCCTCCGGTAGATAAGGTAAAACGTAAATAAACCGCATGGTTGGAAACGGGATTTCCGTTTTCGGTAATCAGGGCTTTATAGCGAAAACCCTCATATTGCGCATCGGCCGTGTGCAAACCCCAAATACCGGACAATATGACTATAAAAAAAAGGAGTGAATTGCTCACAACCGGACAAATGTAAGTTCTCATAACGCTATAATTTTTGGATTTTTAAAACGGATTTCAAACGGCTCTGATCGTCGATAATAAACAGGAAATAAACTCCGGCTTGTAGTTCATCAACCCGCAAATCAGCCTTTTCCCCTGTCATTTTCCAAGCATCTACGATATGACCGCGAATATCGATGAGGTAGATTCTAACTTTTCGTTGCTCACCCCAATTTACCCGAAGGCGATTGGAAACAGGATTGGGATAAACCTTCACGCCGGTCAAAGAATCATATCCCCGAATCTTCAAATAAACCGTCAGGTCGGGGGCGATAAAACCTTCGGACACCAAAATGGAATTTTCCGGTATTTCCCGTATGAAAATTTCGCCCGCAACGGAAATAACCTCCACCTGCCCGCTAATGCCCGAAACATCGCCGGGCGCCATAACGCTCTTATGAATAACCGTTTGCGCCGTTAATACATTCATCGAGCATGCAACGTAGAAACATAACCATATTTTTCTCATATCTAAGTGATTTTATTGAGTGACAATCCGGATTTTATGTTGCAAGTTTTCTTTATGAATTTCCGAAACAAAAGTATGGCCTATAAAACCTCCGGTCAAAAAAAATTGTAAAATAAAAGTAAAAATCCGGCTCGGATAAAGTAAAATAAAGGTAAAATAAAGATTGATACCCCCTTATAAATCAAGCACTTATGATTAACAAAAAATGTATATCGGGAATAATGGAATTGGAATTCGTTTCTTCTTACAAAAAAAAAGAAGCCCCTGCACGAGGCTTCCGGCAAGATGGGAATACTTTATTCTTCCTGTGGATTCCGGTTGTTTTCCAATGCTTGAATGCGCTTTTCCAATGCTTGAATTTTTTGATTTTGTCTTTCTATGAGTTGTTGTTGTCTTTTGATTTGCTCTTGCTGTTCTTGAACGGCTTTTACCAAAGGGACAACGAATTGAGCATAACTCAGGCTATACAAACCCGAATCGTCCGGATCTTTTTGAACGCCGCTAAAAATATAACCGGATTCTCGGGCCGCCAGTTCCACTTCCTGGGCAATAAAACCGGAAAAGCGAATTTTTTCGATATCGTATTTTCCGGGCCAATCGATTTTTTTCCCAAGGCTGCCTTGTTTATGCAACAGTTTATTCTGTTTATGAATGTTCAAATGATAGGTTACGGGGCGCAGCCGCATAATAAAATCCAAGCCCGCAACATCTTCCCGGATATTCTCTTTGATTCGGCGATCGCTATAAGTGCTCCAAGTAACTTGACCACCTATCCAAGATACACTGGTATTACCCACATGCACTCTATTGCTTCCCGAGGGTCTGGCCTCATATCCGATAGCAGTGGAATTGGAATAATTGTCGCCGGTATCAAAGGATTGGCTACCTATGGCCGTATTGAAATTCCCCGACCTGTTGTTATACAACGCTCTATAACCGAAAGCCGTATTCAACGTTCCGTCATTATTCTTCAACGCCAATAACCCGCAAGCCGTATTTCTGTTTCCCGATCTGTTTTCTCCCAACGCATAATAACCCACGGCCACATTGTCATGTGCATTTTGATTGTTGGCCAAGGCAAAAGAACCGACAGACACATTATAAGCGCCTCCAATATTGGAAGTAAGGGATCTGAATCCTAAAGCGGTATTATACGAACCCGATGTATTTGAACTACCCGCATAATAACCTATAAAAACATTTTTGTTATCTTGGTCGTCTTCATTAAAGCCGGCTCTAACTCCGATTAAAACGGAACTTCCCGATCCGTAGGTTTCGATTTGCCCTTTCGGAGTAATAATTATATTTCTAACATTGTTTGTCCTAATTACCAACGATTGATTATCGGTTGTTCCGATGAAGTTGGTCGAAGAATTTGTGCCGGCATTTCCTTTGAGGCTCCAACATCCGGAACCGGGTTCGGAAGGATCAATCCAATGCCCCACCCCGTCGGCATCGGAAATCAACATTTTGCCCGTGCCGGGATCACCGCCGCGAATACGCACTTGCCCGTTCACATCCAGTGTCTGTGTAGGAGTTATCGTGCCAATGCCGATATGCCCGTCATCCCCGAATATAAAACTGTTATCCGATCCCAATCGAATGCCTCCTTTGTCGGGATGCTGCCGGCCGTAAATACCCACGAAATCGGCCACGTTGATATCACGAAACTCCGCATCATCACCTCCTCTTAAAAACCAAGTATTATTGGCTCTGGCGATAATGGAACCGTTTACGTCCAACTTGGATTCGGGCAACGTGGTGCCAATACCGATGTTGCCATTATCTCCGAATATGTAACTGTCGTCCGAACCCAACCGGATGCCCGCCCTGTCGGGGTTTTGTCTACCGTATATGCCCACGAAATTCGCCACATTGATGTCTCTGAATTCCGTATCGTCGCCTCCTCTCAAAAACCAAGTGTTATTGGCTCTTGCCTTAATCGCACCGCTTACATCCAATTTTGCCTCGGGGCTATCGGTACCGATTCCTACGTTTCCGCCTATCCGGCTATACATTACACTATCGGTAACCACCCAATCATAATCATCGGCTCCCGTACCGATTTTTTGCCAACCAACTCCGGTGTAATAAAAAAACGAACTGTCACTTGTTACATAAACCATTAAACCGGCCGCCGGGTTAACTATACTATCTCTTTGGGTGGCAGTCATTCTCGGAATCAAAATACCAGACGATGTGCTCTTTACGTCCAATATAGCCGAACTATCGGGCAAACTTCCGTCACGGTTGATGGCTACCTGAGCAAATATAATCCCTTGCCCCATCCAAAACGATAAGACAAATAAAACCAAGGATCTCATAGCTCACAACATTTTGAAATTTGCTACATTTTTTTGTGTTTATAAAATACAAAATAAAATTCCATGATAGACTGTAAAAAGTCTTTTTTTTTGGATTTTTCATGAACAATTCAAAGCAAACACTTCCTCAATTACTTACGAAATGAACCTACCTTATTTCGAATTGAGCGTTCTTCCTAACAATGATGTGTAATTCGAACCGAAAATTCGTGCCCTTGCTTTATTTTAAATCGTATCAAAAAACAAAAACGAAACAACAAAACATTAATTCATATAATTCATATGACAAAAATCATATACCAAAGAAAAATATTTTATACCTTTGTATTGTAAAATTTAAAACTCGACTAGCTATGAAAAAACTCGTTTTTGCTCTTTTTGTTTTCGCGCTCACGTTGCAAGCCACATCTTGTAAGAAAAAGGAATGCCCCGCCCCGGAGAAACTCACGCAAAAGGAAATTCTTGCCAAAACCGTATGGGATTATTATAAACTTGAAGCATATGATGCCAACGGAAACTTGCAAAATTCCATGAATCTTAATTATGAAGTGGTTTTTGCGGTAAACGGCATATATACCATTTACGACAACAATGGGAATTTACATAGCCAAGGTACATGGCAATTAAATAAAGACTATGATAATGAATATATTATAATTGATAATACCTCTTATTCCATTGATAAACTAACGGAAAAAGATTTTATCTTTTATAAAGAAGATCCAAACGGAAAAAGGGTTGCTTATATGCGACCTAAAAATTAAACGTTCATTCGAAAAAATCCGTAAAAGAGGCTGTCCATTAAGTTTTGGACAGCCCTTTTTATTTTGATGGATTTTATTAAATTTTCTTGTTTATTTGGTTGATTTTCTTTATCTTAGCTTAAATAAAAGACAGAGATGGCCAAATTAA
>Ga0256834_1000568_pt1 | contig 26368 bp, 24 predicted proteins | sample 4281140metaG_FD_190536 | JGI IMG/M metagenome (GOLD analysis project Ga0256834, IMG submission 190536) | Hydrothermal vent microbial communities from East Pacific Rise, Pacific Ocean - 4281-140 | ecosystem: Environmental > Aquatic > Marine > Hydrothermal vents | place: Pacific Ocean: East...
CGGCTAGCAAATTTACGTGCTTCAGCAAGATATGCAAACGAAATTGTAAGAAATAATAGGGAAAAGTTTGATTTACATCCTTCTAAGATAATAGATCACAATGGCTTCCTATTAAAAGAAAAAATTGTACAAAATAAAAAAGATATTAGTAGATGGTTGGAGCAAGCAAATGATAAGAAGCCTCCTTATAAAACTCCAAAAATTGCTTTGCCACTTTTGTTACTAGGAGTGCTTTTGCTAATTCTGGGAGAAGTTTTGGGAGGAATTAATAAGTAAGTTTTTAACTTTGGCTCGCTGTCAAAGAAGTGCAAACTTCATAAAATTCTAATGCCAGCAATAAAACCATATCGTCATACCGATGAAAATCGGTATCCATTATACCTATAGATAAGCACAATCTAACATTGTTTTCTTAGTCCAAAAGCCTAAAAACTGCTACCTATGATATGATTTGATGATACGGCTGTATACCGTTTTCCAACGGTATGACATTGAGTTTTTGCTTTCTGTTTTTTACTTTCGTCTTAAACAAAATATACTATATCTATCCTAATACTTCCCATGACAGCGCTTGAATTTTTTGCCTGAACCACAAGGGCATGTATCGTTACGCCGAATACCTTTTGTCTGCTCTTCACTTAGCACAATCGAATTAAATTTATCCATTTCGTTTTCGCCAGTTTGTGGGTTTAGGTGCATTTGTTTTAGTGCTTGAGGCACTTCTGGCTCGGGTGGTTGCAACACGACATGGCTTAGTTGAGTTGTTACAAGTTCACGCATATTGGTGAGCAAACTATCAAATAATTCATAGGCTTCTTGTTTATATTCATTTAGCGGATCACGCTGCGCTAGGCCTCTCCAGCCAACAACTTTTGCTAAATGATCAAGTGTTGAAAGATGTTCACGCCACAAGCCATCTATTGATTGTAAAAGAATAGATTTTTCAACTTGGCGCATAATATCAGGTGTAAAAGAAGTAGTTTTTTGTGCCATTAAAGTGTCGGCCTCATCTTTTAGGCGCTCAATAATTATTTCTTGATCAATGCCTTCTTCCCCTGCCCAATCTTTAATTGGAGCATCTATACCTAAATAGGTTTTAGCGGCCTCTTGTAATTGCTCAATATTCCACTGTTCGGGATATGAGCGGGCGGGCATTGCTTTATGAGCAATAGATTCAATAACATCATGGCGCATATCGGCAATGGTATCAGAAACATTGTCATCGTCCATAAGTTCAAGACGTTGCTCAAATATAACTCTTCTTTGATCGTTCATTACATCATCATATTTGAGAATATTTTTACGAATATCAAAATTGCGTGCTTCGACTTTTGCTTGTGCGCGTTCAATCGCCTTTGTTACCCAAGGGTGAGTAATGCTTTCGCCTTCTTCAAGCCCGAGTTTTTCTAACATACTATCCATTTTTTCAATCGGGAAAATGCGCATTAGATCATCTTGTAATGAGAGATAGAATTTTGATAATCCTGGATCGCCCTGTCGTCCTGAGCGACCACGTAGCTGATTATCAATGCGGCGACTTTCGTGGCGCTCAGTGCCAATAACATAAAGACCGCCAGCTTTAATTGCTCTTTGTTTATCGGCTTCAACTTGGGCTTTGATTTTTTCTATTTCTTTTTGTCTTTTGCTTTCGCTTAAATCTTCATCAATCATTGAGATAAGCATATCGACATTGCCGCCAAGTTGAATATCTGTGCCACGACCTGCCATATTGGTTGCAATGGTTACAGCGCTTGGCATTCCAGCTTCGGCGATAATTTGCGCTTCTTGTTCATGGTGGCGAGCGTTTAGGACTTTGATATTTTTAGCGCCTTTTTTTGTTAGGATATCGGCCAAGCCTTCTGATTTTTCAATAGAAGTTGTACCGACAAGCACAGGTTGTTGTCTCTTTTGTGCCTCTAATACCAACTCTGAAATAGCTTCAAATTTTTCATTTGAAGTTCTAAAAATTGCATCATCTTCATCAATGCGAGTAATGTCTTTATTGGTTGGTACGGTGATAACTACAAGCCCATAAATATCGCCAAATTCTTCGGCTTCAGTATCAGCAGTTCCTGTCATGCCAGCGAGTTTTTTATATAGGCGAAAATAATTTTGGAAAGTGATCGACGCCATAGTTTGGTTTTCAGCTTGAATATCTGCGCCTTCTTTGGCTTCTAGTGCTTGGTGCAAACCTTCTGAATAACGACGACCGGGCATCATGCGACCAGTAAATTCATCAATGATTACTACTTCATTATTTTGTACGATATAGTCTTTGTCTTTTTGGAATAATTTATGGGCACGAAGGGCGCAATTTAGGTGGTGCACTAGTGTGACATTTTCGATGTCAAACAGGCTTTCACCCTTCATAAGACCCGACTTTGATAGATTTTCTTCTAAGCGCTCAATGCCCTGATCGGTAAAAGTTGCGCTACGGTGTTTTTCGTCAAGTTCAAAATCGCCCTCCTCTATAATGGGAACAATTTTATCTACTGTTTCATAAAAATCAGATTTATCTTCTGAGGGGCCAGAAATAATAAGTGGGGTACGTGCTTCATCTATTAAAATAGAATCAACTTCATCAACAATGGCGTATGCGTGCCCACGTTGCACCATTTGATCTCGTGCATATTTCATATTATCACGTAAATAATCAAAGCCAAATTGATTGTTTGTGCCATAAGTTACGTCTGATGCATAGGCGGCTTTTCTTTTCTCATCTGTGGTTTCTTGCACAATAGTGCCAACGCTTAGCCCAAGGAAATTATAAATCTCGCCCATCCATTTTGCATCACGCTCAGCCAAATAATCATTTACTGTCACGATATGCACGCCTTTATCGCTAAGCGCATTAAGATATACGGGAAGGGTGGAGGCTAGGGTTTTGCCCTCGCCTGTGCGCATTTCAGCAATAGCACGCTCATTAAGAACCATGCCGCCAACTAGCTGCACGTCATAATGGCGTTGACCTAACGTTCTTTTAGCCGCTTCTCTAACCGTTGCAAAAGCTGGCACTAATAAATCGTTTAACTTCGTACCCTCAGCTAATTGCTTGCGAAAATCTATTGTTTTACCTGCCAGCTCTTTATCAGAAAGCTTTTCAAATTCTGCCTCTAGAGCATTTATGGCATCAACTTTTGGTTGAAAGCTTTTAATGCGTTTGTCATTTGCTGTGCCAAACAGGCGTTTAGCAATTGTTGCTAAGACCATAATTATAAATATCCTTAATCTATATATTTATGTGAGATGTAAGAGCGGTACATTGTCTTGTCAATGACATGTTATCTATTATATTTAGATATGTTATTAATTTATATGCGTATAAAAATTGCTATAAATAATTAATACTCGCTTCTTTTATAAGAGTGCGATATCAATAAGCTTATAATTGGAATAAATATCTTTGGAATAAATGAAATGATAAAAAACCTTACTGCTAAAAAATTTGCTAAAACTGTGATTTTACCAAACCTAAAAAACATTAATTTTTCTATATTTTTGATAATGTTAGCCTTGTTGCTATTTACAAGCCCATCATTTGCCCAACAAGCAGATATGTCCCCAACAGATGTTGTAGCTAAAGTTGGTGGTGAAGTAATAATAGAGGCGGATTTAGGGTTTGCAGCAGAAGATTTGGGGCAAGAATTAGCAAATATTCCAGCTGATCAACAAAGAGCTTTTCTTATTTCAGTATTGATAGATATGAAAGTTTTGGCGCAAGCGGCCAAAAAGGAGAAAATGGAGGCAACTGAGGCCTATCAAATAAGATTGAACTATCTTGAGGATAGGGCTCTAAGGCGAGCATATTTCACTGATAATATTGGCCCAAAAATTACTGATGAGGCTGTTAAAAAATATTATAGTGAATTGGTGGCAGATTTTGAGCCAATTCAGGAATGGCGGGCACGGCATATTTTGGTTGCAAGCATTGATGATGCGCAAAGAATTATCAATGAAATTAAAGCGGGTAAGGGCTTTGAAAATGCGGCATTAGAATATTCTTCAGACACTAATAGTGCAAGAAATGGTGGGGACTTAGGCTATTTTAGAGCAAATGTTATGACGCCTCCATTTGAAGAGGGCGTTAAACAATTAGAAATTGGACAAATGAGTGAGCCAATTAAAACAGATTTTGGTTGGCATATTATTAGGCTTGAAGATAAAAGAATGAGCGCACCGCCAAGTTTTGAGCAAATGCAAACGCAATTACAACAGCAAATGTTGATTGAATTGTTTAATGAAGAAATAAAACAACTGAAAGAACAAGCAAATATTGAAATTACTGATCCCAATATTGCGACGCAAATTTTAGCACAAGAAAAAGCTAACAATTAAAAGCAATAATTAAGAGTACGTATACGACATGAAACTCTCGCCATTTACACCAATAAATTTTCCTGATGTGCCAGAAGTTTCTGGTGTGCAATTTGCAACTGGTGAGGGGGGAATAAAATATCATGGGCGTGATGATGTCCTATTGATTGAATTTTGCTCTGATACAGTGGTAGCTGGAGTTTTTACTAAGTCAAAATGCCCATCAGCGGCGGTTGAATGGTGTCGGGAACATTTGGGTAATAATGCACGTGCTTTGCTGGTAAATTCGGGTAATGCTAATGCTTTTACTGGCATGAAGGGCAAACAGGCAGTTAGGCTTAGTGCGCAAATTAGTGCAGATATTGTTGGTTGCGATATTGATGAAGTGTTTTTGGCTTCAACTGGGGTAATTGGAGAGGCGCTTGATGCTAATAAATTTATTCCTGTGCTTAAAGATTGTAAAAAGCGCTTAAAATCTACTAATTTGCTCAATGCTGCAAAAGCTATAATGACCACCGATACTTATCCCAAAGCTAATTTTGAGAGATTAAACATTGATGGCGTTGAAATAATTATTGCTGGCATTGCTAAGGGATCAGGTATGATTGCGCCTGATATGGCAACGATGCTTTCTTTTATTTTTACCGATATGCCTATAGAAAAACCTATTTTACAAGGCCTGCTTGCGCAATATGTGGGGGATAGTTTTAATGCAATAAGCGTTGATAGTGATACTTCTACTTCTGATAGTTTGATGATCTTTGCAACTGGTAGAGCGCAAGAAAAAGGTGTTTTCCCTATTATTGATATGAATGATAAACGCTTATCTTTATTTGGTGCGGCGCTTGAGCGTGTAATGTTTGATTTAGCCTTGCAGGTGGTTAAAGATGGTGAGGGCATTAGCAAATTAATGAAAATTACGGTCAGCGGTGCGCAGAGCAAGCAAAGTGCTAAAAAAATTGCTTTTTCAATAGGAAATTCGCCATTGGTAAAAACCGCTATTGCAGGGGAGGACGCTAATTGGGGTCGTATAGTTATGGCAATAGGCAAGGCTGGAGAGCCTGCAAATCGAGATAGGATTTCTATTGATTTTGGTGAGCATAGGGTGGCGATTAATGGTGAGCGAGCAAATGATTATTGCGAAGAAACATTGTCAAAATATATGAAAAGCCCAGAAATATTTATCAATGTTAATGTTGGGGTTGGTGAAGAGACTGCAACAATTTATGCGAGTGATTTAACCCATGAATATATTTCTATAAATGCTGATTATCGAAGTTAGGGTTATAACTTAAATGAAAGATCTGGTAATTGTTGTCGCTTGTGCATTAATTGATAGAGATAGAAGAGTGTTAATTGCTCAACGGAAAATGGGTGGCTTAAACGGTGGGCTATGGGAGTTTCCGGGTGGTAAAATCGAGCATGGTGAAACGCCTGAACAGGCAATTATTCGTGAATTAAAAGAAGAATTGGATATAGAAACCCAAAGTGCTTGTTTAGCCCCTCTAAGTTTTGTTTCGCACGCTTATGATAAATTTCATCTTTTAATGCCACTTTATATCTGCCGCAAATGGCAAGGAGAGCCAGAGGCGCTTGAGCATATTGAATTAAAATGGGTTAGGGCTAATCGATTGCGCGATTATGAAATGATAAAAGCAGATATCCCTCTCATTGCGCCCTTGCGTGATTTATTGTGAGAATAATTAAATGAAACTATTCTCAAAAGTAAAATTTATAAAAAACCAAAAAGGTGCAACGGCGATTGAATATGGCCTAATAGCTGCGCTGATTGCTGTTGGGATTATTGCAGCTGCAATTTTTCTTGGTGATGAAAATGCTGCCCTATATGAAGATATTTCAAATAAGGTGAAGGCTGTTGTTGATGCAGCTTTGGCAATTTTGGGTTGATTTTACAATATTTTTGTTAGGCTGATTTTTGCGCTTCCTGGGCGTAGTGGTTTTTGCTGGCTAGCATGTTGTGCCCAACCACTTAGCCATAGGATATCTAATGTTGCTCTGATACGGTTATTCTCATTGCTAGCAATTTTATTATATTTTTCAATGGCTTTGGCTAATAGGGTTTTTGTTATTGGTTTTGTTGGTCTCTCAAAAAGCGGGTTGCTGGCGCTAAGGTTTTTTAATTCCTTCATTAGAGCGAGGGGTGAAGCATAAGTTATCTCATAATGTTCAATATCAATTACTGGCAAAGTGAAGCCGCTATGTTGCAATAGAGTGCCTGCTTGTTTTATGTCAATGAAGGGAGCAATTCGTGCGTTTGCCCCGCCATAGATTTCGCTTTCGGCTTCAAGCCAAGCGCTTCGTAATTCATTGAGGGAATTTGCGCCAATTAGTGCTGAAATCATAAGCCCGTCTGGGGCAAGATATTTATGGATATTTTGCAAATAGCTTGGAACATTATTTACTATTTGCAAATCAAGCAGTGAAACTATTAAATCATAATTCTTTTTTGGGAAATGTAGGTTTTCTGCATCAAGCAAATTTTGTTTATTTGAGCTTCTTAGGGTTGCAAAACGGGTGAAGGAAATTTCATCTGTTGTAGAATTTGCTGTGTTTGGCAGGTTTTGCTCTATTGGGCCTATGATAATAGCATTTTTGAAATTGCGCTTTATTAGTTTTAATCTCTCTAATAAATCGTCATTTACTAATTTACTTACGAAATCAATTTTAGTGAGGGGGGTTTTTTCTAAGCGATTAGCAATTAGATCTCTATCAAATATCGTTACTATATTATTTGATTTTTGCGTTTTCATTTTGCGTCTCTGTTTTGCGTTTTTGTGAAAATAAGTCTTTATAGCGTTTTAATTTTTAGCAAATTGTGCAAGAAATATATATGCAAAATTCTACACTTCGTGTCAAAGAGCAAGATATAAATAGTTGGAAAAAAATATCTGCTAAAGTTAAAAATCAAGCAATAGGCTTTATTTATCCCCCCATTTGTATTCATTGTTATGAGCCAATAGTTGAGGCGCAATCTTTGTGCGCAACTTGTTGGTCTCGATTAAGAGCAATTAATGAGCCTCTTTGTCCTGTGCTTGGTCTGCCATTTGCTGTTGATTTGGGGCCAGATGCGCTTTGTGCGCAAGCGATTGCTAATCCGCCAATATTTGATAGGGCGCGCTCGGCCTTTATTTATTCTGATATACCGCTTGCAATAATCTCTATGTTAAAATATGGCGATAGGCCAGAATTGGCAAGGTTTTGCGCCCGTTTAATGGCTAATATTCTTGCTCCAATCCTTACTCCAACCTTTGCCCCCACTTTTGAAGATAGTCCAATTATTATTCCAGTGCCCCTACATTGGACTAGGCAATGGTCAAGACGCTATAACCAGTCAACAGAAATTGCACATGAATTGGCAACCATTTGTCAATTAGATATGGAAATAATGTTGGTGAAGCGAATTAAGCGCACTAAACGCCAAGTTGGGTTAAGTAGTTTGGATCGTGAGAAAAACACTATTAATGCTTTTGAAGCTGTTAAAAACGCAAATGATATTATTAAGGGTAGGCGGGTGATAATTGTTGATGATGTTATTACAACGGGTGCAACATTAAATGGGGTGGCAAAAGCTCTTAGAAAAATAGGAGTTAAAAAAATTGATGTTATTAGCTTTGCTCGGGTGGTTGTTGGGTCAGATAATTATTCTAAATTTATATAATATTGAAGCTTGATTTGAAATAAATAAATATCTACTAACATTGAAACCATAATTAATGAATGAGAAAAATATGTCTAAAGTTCAAATTTATACTACTCCTACATGCCCCTACTGCCATGCAGCAAAAAACTTATTAAATAAGAAAAATATTGAATTTGTTGAAATATCGGTGGTTAATCCTACGGTGAGAGAAAAAATGATGGAGCGTGCTGGTGGGCGACGCTCTGTGCCGCAAATATTCTTTGGTGAAACGCATATTGGGGGGTTTGATGATTTAGCGGAACTTGATAGGGAAAATAAGCTTGAGCCTTTATTAGAAAAAATAGGTGCTTAGGCAAAAATGAGTTTCGATCCCAAAATTGCTGCTATTCAATTATGCTCAAACCTAAATGTTAGCGATAATTTGAACTCAATAGAAAATTTGGTGAAAAAAGCAGCAAATGCTGGGGCAACTTATATTTTAACCCCCGAAATGTCACTTGCCTATGCTGGAAATTTGCAACAATTAGAAAAAATTGCTAACCCATATGAAAATAATGCGGACATTGCTACATGCGCTAGGATTGCAAAAAAATATCAAATATTTCTTCATATTGGATCTATGGCAATAAAGATTGAAAATAGTAAGTTTGCTAATCGCTCAATTTTGTTTTCTCCTAAGGGTTATATTGTTGATTATTATGATAAAATTCATTTGTTTGATGCCAATCCGCCAAATGAAAAACCATATAGGGAAAGCGATTATTATCAGGCTGGTAACAGGGCGGTTATAGCTAAGTGCGATAATTTTAATATTGGTTTTTCAATTTGTTATGATTTGCGTTTTGCCTCACTATTTAGAAAATTAGCGCAAGGCTCAACTCAAAATAGCAAAGGTCAAATGCAGGGCACGCAAATGAGGGGAGCGCAAATTATTGCAGTTCCAGCAGCTTTTACTGTGCCAACAGGTAAAGCGCATTGGGAAATATTATTACGTGCTAGAGCGATTGAAACAGGCTCGTTTATTATTGCGGCAGCGCAAAGTGGTGAACATGAAAATGGCCGTAAAACTTATGGGCACTCAATGATTATAAATCCTTGGGGTGAAATAATTACTAGTCTTAAAAATGAGGGTGAAGGTTTCATTATTGCAAAGATTATACTTGACGAAGTGCAAGAGGTAAGGGAACTTATACCTGCCATTAAAAATAATGTAGATTTTTTGTTAAGCGTTAACTAAAATGTGCCAATATACGCACAAATAGAGTTGGAAATTATTGTGATACAATATTCACTTATCTGCGAAAATAATCATAAGTTTGAAGCGTGGTTTAGAAATAGCCAAGCCTATGCACAACAAAGTGAAATGGGCATAGTATCTTGCCCGCTTTGCTCATCTGGCGATGTAAAAAAAGCTCTTATGGCACCCGCTATTTCTCATGTAAGCAAGCAAGATAATGAAGAAAATTTTGCTGAGCCAGTAAAGCCTATAGCAAGAAAAAATAATAAAATAGCTCTTGCAGCAGGACACCCACAACAAGATGAGCTTCGTGCAGCTATAAAAAACCTTCGTGATGTAGTTACCAAAGAAGCTGATTATGTTGGAGAAAATTTTGCTTTAGAAGCACGGAAAATTCACGAGCAACAAATTGAGCCTCGTAAAATTTATGGTGAGGCTACAAAAGAAGAAATTTCTTCTTTAGTTGAAGATGGCATTGATTTTTTACCACTGCCAACTCTGCCAGAAGAACATAATTAAGCACTTACAAAAAAATGCCGCACTAATTATTTATTCTTTTTTGCCAACAACATATAATTAACTGACATATCACGAGATCGACGCCATTGATCTTTTAATGGCGAGAATGTCACGCCACATCTATCAATTATCACCATATCCTCACGCTCCACCATTTTACTAATTTCTTCTGGCGTTAAAAACTTATCATAAGAATGCGTGCCCTTTGGCAACCAATTAAGAACATATTCTGCGCCAACAATAGCTAAAGCAAATGCTTTGGCGGTGCGATTAATGGTTGAAACTAACATTAAGCCGTTTGGCTTGACCAATTTTGCGCAAGATTTAAGAAAAAGCGGCACATTATTTACATGCTCCACGACTTCCATATTCAAAACCACATCAAATTCTATGCCGCTAGCGGCAAGTTCTTCTGCGCTTGTTGTTTGATAATCTATCTTAAGGTCGCTCTGTTTGGCATGGGCTTTAGCAATCTGGATATTTCTCTTGGCGGCATCAATGCCAGTAATATTTGCCCCAAGTCGCTTTAATGGCTCACATAAAAGACCACCCCCACAGCCAATATCAACTATTTCTAAGCCAGCAAGCGGTTGGGGCTTAGTACCATCGAGAGAAAAATGCTCAATCAGGTTTTCTCTTATATAGGCAAGGCGCACGGGGTTGAATTTATGCAATGGTCTAAATTTACCATTTGGATCCCACCATTCTTTAGCAATAGCGCTAAAACGGGCAATTTCTTCTTTATCTATTGTTGAATTATTCATGTTTATAACTTTATTTGATTTAACAAACTCATTTATGAAATATTACTACATGAACTAGTTAATTGCTCAAACTATTTTATTATTAAATCTAATTTAGCAATATTTTCTCTCTTCTCTAAGATAATTAGCGCTAAATTCAAAAAAAATTAATTTTTATTATAAATAAAAATTGCTTAGTTTTTAGGCAGTTCTCTGATTCAGCTATGAGTCACAACATGTTAATTTATTTCAGAATTTTTATAAAATCCTCCAAATTTTAGAATTTCAGAGTCAAGCCCATATTTGTAACTTTATGAGCTAAAGCCACATTGATATTATTAATATCTAACGCTAGTGTTAGCTCTTCAAAGTGCGGTTATTTTTAGTAAGATTTTCTTAAAAGGGGGAGTGTTTTTTTGTGGGGATGTTTCTTAAAAGAGGAAGCGTTTCTTAAAAGAGAGAGTTTTCTTTTGAGGGTGGTTTGAGGTTTTTGTCATAAATGTTGGCGGGCACAAGGCAAAACAGAGTAAAAACTAGTGAATATAGGCAAAAACTAGTGAATACCGGCAAAACTAATGAATATAAGCAATTTTTTAATTTAGATTTATTTGAAGGGGCAAGACAGAATGGATCAGAATATTTTTGCAGGATCTGAGCAGGTTAATATGAAACAACCGGTAGAGCAAAGCGCAAAGCAAAAGCAAAAGCAGGCGGCATTGGCTCGTAAAATTGAGCAATCAAACTCAAAATTATGGACACGTGTTCGCACTATTTTACGCTCTTCTGTTGGCGAGGATGTTTTTACATCATGGTTTGCACGTATTGAACTTGAAGAAATTGTTGATGATCTAGCCCATCTTTCTGTTCCAACTAGGTTTTTATGCTCATGGGTACAATCCAACTATAAAGAGCGTATTTTAGAAAGCTTTCAGGTTGAAGAAAAAAATATTACCCAATTACATTTCACAGTTCGCATAAATGGACAGGCTCGACCTCGTTTAACGCCAGTAATATCTGAAGAAGAAAACAGCTTAGATAATAATAAAAACTATGCGGCAATGCCTGCCATTCCAGTAAAGCCCGCCCGTCCCGATGCGCTTTCAGGTAGTGCGCTTGATAGGAAAATGACATTTGAAAATTTTGTAGTTGGCAGACCAAATGAAATTGCTTTTGGGGTTGCAAAGCAAGTGGCTCATGCAGCTGCAAATAATAGTGTTACATTTAATCCAGTTTATATCCATTCAAGTGTTGGGCTTGGAAAATCGCACCTATTAAGTGCGATTGCGTGGGCGGCGGGTGCAAATGATAGTTCTAAAAACATAGTTTATCTTACCGCTGATCATTTTATGTATCATTTTATAACCGCTGTTCAACGCCAATCAGCGATTGGATTTAAGGACTGGTTGCGTAATATTGATTTACTGTTAATTGACGATATGCAGTTTTTGCAGGGAAAATCGGCGACAGAATTTGGTCACACGCTTTCTGCTCTATTAACTGGTGCCAAGCAGGTTGTGGTTGCAGGTGACGCACCCCCAAGAGATCTTGATATGCTTGATGAGAGGGTTAAATCTCGTCTATCAGGCGGCCTAGTTGTACCAATTTCTTCGTTTGACCATGATTTGCGCCGAGCCATTGTTGCCAAACGAGCAGAACAGGCAACCGCTCGATTTGCAGGAGTTCATTTTCCCGAACCAGTGCTTGATTATATTGCCCACTCAGTTGCATCGCATGGGCGTGATCTTGATGGAGCAGTGAATAGATTAGTTGCTGCTAACCAGCTAACTGGTGAGCAAATTACTGTTCCTTTGGCTGAAAAAACTTTAGCAGATTTAATCCGAGCGAGAGAAACTCGTCGTGTGCATATTGATGATATTCTTAAAATTGTCTCACGACATTTCAAAATCGCTAAAAATGAAATCCTCTCCCCTCGCCGATCTCGTGATGTTGTGCGTCCAAGACAAATAGCTATGTATCTAGCAAAATCGCTGACCTCTCGCTCATTGCCAGAAATTGGCCGTCGCTTTGGTGGTCGAGATCATACTACGGTTTTGCACTCAGTACGCAAAGTGCAACAATTAATGAAAGATGATGGGAATTTAGAGCAAGAAATTGAATTGCTTAAACGTATGCTTGAAGAGTAATTCTATTTGCATATATTTGCTTTCATGGCTAAGGTTGCACCCCTTATAAATTTATAATTATTGAGATATATTCATGAAAATTAATATTGAACGCAATCATCTTCTAAAATCTCTCTCTCATGTTCATCGTGTTGTTGAGAAAAGAAACACCTATCCTATTTTGGCTAATGTGCTAATTCGATCCGATGATAAAAATGTTGAATTACGTGCAACGGATCTTGATATTGAGGTAAGCGAGCATATTTCTGCAATGATAATTGAGCAGGGATCAACTACAGTTCCCGCTCATACATTTTATGAAATTATTCGTAAATTAAATGATGGCTCAGAAGTTGAGTTAGAAGTTATTGATGGGCAAATGTCAATAAGTTCGGGACGCTCAAAATTTAGCCTTGCGGTTCTTAATTCTGATAGTTTCCCAAATCTAAAAGCAGAAGAATTTGAGCATGAATTTACAATGCAAGCCAAAGATTTGCGTGAATTAATTGAGCGTACGCAATTTGCTATTTCTAATGAAGAAACCCGATATTATCTAAATGGTATTTATATGCACACCCTTTCATCTGGGGGGGAAGAAATTTTGCGGGCGGTTGCAACCGATGGCCATAGAATGGCTCGTGCAGAAATAGCAGCGCCGAGCGGCGCATCTGGCATGGCTGGAATTATTGTGCCACGAAAAACTGTGAGTGAATTACAAAAATTGCTCGATGGCTCAAGTGAGCAAGTCAAAGTTCAAGTTTCAAATAGTAAAATATGCTTTTCTATTGATAATGTGATTTTATTATCAAAATTAATCGAAGGCACGTTTCCTGATTATGATCGTGTAACGCCAAAAGATAATGATAAAAAAATGCTGGTTAATCGGAACGATTTTGCTAGTGCCGTTGATAGGGTTTCAACTATCGCCTCTGATAGAGGCGGCAGGGCGGTTAAGTTAATCGTAAATCAAGGGCAGCTTGAACTTATTGTTACTAATCCTGATCATGGAACGGCCAATGAACAGCTTGGGGTTGAGTTTAGTGATGAGGGTTTTGAAATTGGCTTTAATGCTCGTTATTTATTAGATATCATTACGCAAATCCGTTCAGAAAATATTATTTTTATGTTTAATGATTCTGGTTCACCCACCCTAGTTCTTGAAGAAGATAATGATAGTGCTCTTTATGTCTTGATGCCTATGCGTGTGTAATCATGTCTTTTCCCACACGATATATTTCACGTGTGCGCCTAACTAATTTTCGTAATTTTGCAAATGCTGCGCTTGATTGTGATCATCGTCATATTGTGCTTTGTGGCGCAAATGGCTCTGGAAAAACCAATTTTTTAGAAGGCATTTCGCTGTTTAGTGCAGGGCGTGGTCTAAGGCGTGCGCCATTTTCTAATATGCTAAAAAATGATTTACACATAAATGATAATAACGACTGGGCTATTGCTATTTCGCTTGAGACTCAAAATGGCCCTATTGATATGGGTACGGGCTCATTTGGTAAGCAAGATGGGCGTATCGCTCGTATTAATGGCGTTAATGCAAAATCCATTATAGATATGAGTGAATATATTAGATTATTATGGCTTAGCCCTGATATGGATAGTATATTTCGTGGTTCTGCCTCTGAAAGGCGTAGGTTTTTTGATAGGCTAGTATCAACATTAATTCCTGATCATAATAGCACTTTAAATTTTTATGAAAAAGCTGTCCGCTCACGCAATAAATTACTTGAAAATGGTGCTGATAATGCTTGGCTTGATGCTATTGAAGCGCAAATGGCGCAATATGCGGGTGCGATTTACTTCTCACGAATTGATTGTTTAGGACATTTGCAGCTGCTGTTAGATGAAAATATTGATCAACTAGCTTTTCCAAATAGCCATTTAGCGCTTAGTGCTTTATTTGAAGATGGCCATGAGCCAAATTCTTCAAGTGCTTTGGAGTTTGAATTAATTAAATATTGGAAAAATTCAAGAAATATTGATCGTGCAGCTAAGCGCACATTGCTTGGTCCGCATCGGGTAGATTTTTTGGTAACTCATAAGCAAAAATCAATGCCCGCGGCGCTTTGCTCAACAGGTGAGCAAAAAGCGTTGCTTATTGGCTTAGTGCTTTCTCATGCAAGATTGGTGAAAAAAATGACAGGCATTACGCCAATTTTATTGCTTGATGAAATTGGTGCGCATCTTGATGTAAAAAGACGTGAAGCATTATTTTTAAGCTTAGACGAACTTGAAACGCAATGCTTTATGAGTGGCACTGATAAGATATTTTTTGCAGCACTTGGTAAAAAAGCTATGCATCTAAAAATAGATGAGGGGCAAATAATTGTTGAGGACTAATAAGTTCTTGGATATTTCCGATGAATTTGCTCAATAGAATTAATGATTTTCTCGCTTAATTTAATATCAATGCTGGCAATATTAGTTTTAAGTTGCTCGATTGTTGTTGCGCCAATAATTACTGAATTCATAAATGGTTTGGTAAGGCAATAGGCAAGTGCCATTTGGTTGGGATCAATATTATTATCTTTTGCCAAATTAACATAGGCACGAATGGCTGGCTCGCTATATTCATTTAAGCGCCAAAAATTACCAGAGATATCGCCACGTGAGCCTTTTGGGCAAGCGCCATCAAGATATTTACCGCTTAAAATCCCAGAAGCTAGTGGTGACCAAGCTAACAGGCCAACATTTTCTTGATGACTTAGCTCAGCTAAATCTAAATCATAATTTCGTTGCAATAATGAATATTCATTCTGTATGCTTACAAAGCGTGCTAAATTATATTTTGTGGCGAGTTCAAGGTATTTTGCAGTTCCCCAACAAGTTTCATTTGAGAGCCCAATAGTGCGGATTTTACCCTCCTTAATTAAATCATTAAGGGTTTCAAGATTTGCGTGCATTTCTTCAATATTCTTATTATTATCTTGCTTTGATGGATCATAGTCCCATGAGTTATGGAAGTGATAAGAGCCACGATTTGGCCAGTGAAGCTGATAGAGATCGACATAATCTGTTTGCAAACGTTGAAGGCTTCCCTCAAGTGCTAGGCGAATATTTTTTGGAGTAATTGGCGCATTATTACGAACATAATCAAAGCCCGCTCCTGTTATTTTAGTTGCTAAAATCCATTTGTCACGCTGTCCAGTTTTTTTGAACCATGTGCCAATATATTTTTCTGTAAGCCCTTGTGTTTCTTGTTTTGGCGGAACGGCGTAAAGCTCGGCCGTATCCATAAAATTAATATCTTTTTCAAGCGCTAATTCTATTTGCTCGTGCGCATCTTGTTCAGAATTTTGCTCGCCCCAAGTCATAGTACCAAGACAAATTTTTGACACCATAATGTCGGAACTGCCAAGCGCTTTGAATTTCATGTTATTTTCTCCAAGAAGTGCACGATAATAAAGTGGAAATACTATAAATAAAAATATATGATATAAATCTATTTAAGTTTGTTCAAGTCACAAAAGGGAATAACCTATGCGTTTGATAATTGTTACAGTTTTTTTAGCCTTTCTTGGTGCGTGTACCCCCACAATCCCACTTTCTCCTGGTCTTAGCGATCGAATGGATGTTGCAGGGGCGCAGTTAAATCGTAGTGATTCTATTGCAATTATCAATCATTTAAGAATAACAAAGGGCGTAGCACGTCTTTCTCTTGATACTGACCTTAATGAAAAAGCGCAAAAATTAGCTAATCAATATGGAGCAACTGGTGTTAGTCCTAAAAAACCAAAAGGGGTTGCGCAAATTCGAACAAGTGCAGGATATGTAAATTTTGCGCAAACATTTTCTGGGTGGCGCAATGAGAAAGTGTCTGAAGAAGTACTCATTGATGCTAATTATAGCAGGGCTGGTATTGGAGTTGCTTATGCGGCTAATTCAAAGAGTGGTACTTATTGGGTGTTATTATTGGCAAGCGGTTCAACGATAGCTGTTGCGCAATAATATGGATATTATTGAAACATGCGGCTATAAATGCCCAATTCCTGTTATTAAACTAGAGAAATATTTAGCCAATAAAACTAAACCAATAGAGGTTAAATTATTGGCTGATGATGAGTTAGCAATCATTGATATTCCGCTATTTTGCAATAAAAATGGATATGATTATCAAATTATCAAACAACAAAATAATGTTGTTTTTTTGATAAAAAGCCAATAATTTCACAGATAATTTAGCGGCTTATGCGGGGCTTTGGAATTGGCACTATTAGCTTTGTAATATTTTCCTCTATGGGTTTTATTGGCGCAATATAGTTTGGCCTAGTGCGTGGAAGTGGCACATTTCTTATGCGCCCTAATGAGGCAACATTAACTCTTGAGCCAATGACAATGTTTTTATTTAGAAAACTTGGTTGCCCATTAAGTCCATAGGGGAATTGTTTTTCTCTTGTAGCTACATAATCCCTAGCTTGCCCGCCGCAAATTAATGGGCGCATATCTTTGGCGCTGCTATCAAGCCTATTGCCTATCCTAGTAATGGTTTTGCCGGTGCCATTTAGTTCACCAGAAAACCCTTTGAGCAATAATTGTGCTGCCATTTCAGCCCGCCCTCTTTTTGATGAGGCACCAAGAATTATTACCATGAGATATTTATTATTTCGCTTTACGGTTGCTACAATATTTAATCCAGCTGAGCAGATAAAGCCTGTTTTCATGCCATCAGTGCCAATAAAGCCTGTCAGCAAATTATTGCGGCTTTGCAAAATCTTTGTGCCCAATTTTACTTCAGACGTTGAGAATAATCTATTATATTGCCTATATTGGGATTTAATCGTTAATGCTAAAATTGCTAAATCACGAGCGGTGCTAAATTGATTTTTATTATGAAGGCCATTGGGGTTTGTGAAATTTGTGCCGTTCATGCCAAGTTTTTTTGCGCTTTGGTTCATTTGCTTAACAAATGCTTCTTGTGATCCTGAAATTGTTTCGGCGAGTGCAACTGCTACATCATTTGCGGATTTTACTATTAATAGATATAACGCATCTTCTAGTGTGATAGCGCTTTCACTAGGCAAAGCGATACCATAGGGAGCTTTTTTAGCTATCTTTGACATAATTACAGGAGTTTTTAAGGTAACTTTGCCCTCTTTAATTGCCTCAAACACCAAATAAGAAGTCATTAGCTTGGTTAGAGATGCTGGATACCATGCAACTCCCGCATCTTTTTCATAAAGCACTTCACCGCTTCTCATATCTAATAATAATTGTGGCTGCGCTAATATTGGCTGAGAAAATGCTAGCAAAAGAAAGCTAAAAAAAATGAGAATAGAATTTTTTAGGGTTCGCATTTATTAAAGCCCCTAAAGGAGTGATGTTGGTACGGGCGGTCGGAATCGAACCGACACTCTGTTACCAGAACCAGATTTTGAGTCTGGCGCGTCTACCAGTTCCGCCACGCCCGCAACTGAACTAAAGCGGAATATAATCATAAACATCTTTTCGTCAATCATTATTACTTCATTGACTAGTAATTATTTGCGGTTATCCATAGTAATTTAACTTTATAATTACACTTTTCTTGCAGTATATTTTCTTAATTAGCGGCGAGTAGTTTCATCGCCATACTTATAGTATGCCTCAAAAACTACCCTTGCTACTCAAAAAACTACCCTCACAATAAAAGCGCAATTATAAAGTTAAATTACTATATCTAAAAGAATATTTTTGGAGAAATATATTGTTACGAAAATTATATGATTGGACGATGTCATTGGCTAAATCAAAACAAGCTCCTGTGGCGCTTGGGGCGGTTAGTTTTACGGAAAGTTCGTTTTTCCCTATTCCGCCAGATATTCTTTTAATCCCAATGGTCGTTGCTAAACCAAAAAATTGGTTTTGGTATGCTGGCCTATGCACAATAATGTCGGTGCTTGGGGCGTTAGTTGGCTATTTTATTGGATATGCATTGTTTCAAACTATTGGTCAGCCAATTTTAGATTTTTATGGTGCTGAGCATTCATTCGATAGATTTGTTGCATGGTATGATCAATGGGGTGGTTGGGGTATATTTCTTGGAGCGGTTACTCCCTTTCCATATAAAGTTTTAACAATTTTTTCTGGTACAGTGGGTTTTGACCTTATTACCTTCATAATTGTATCGATAATTGGTCGAGCATTTAGATTTTTCTTAGTTGCAGCGCTACTATATAAGTTTGGTGAGCCAATTCGTATTTTTATTGAAAAGCGTCTTGGATTAATGTTTATATTATTTTGTGCCCTATTAGTTGGCGGTTTTGTCGCAGTAAAATTTATTTTTTAGGATTAGGTTATGAATATAAATTCAGTTTCAAAAAATTCATCACGAGCCAATAGCGCTTTTTTAATCGGGTTTTTTACCATTTTGGGAGCATGGGCTTTTGAATTAATAGGTGGCTATCAGCCTTGTGAGCTTTGTTTGCAACAACGCTTGCCCTATTATATTGGCTTGCCAATTTTAGTCTTAATAATTGCTTTTTGGGATAGGATACCAACTATTTTTCGCATAGTGCTTACTTTAATTGTTGCAGCAATTTTTGCATGGGGTGCTTATATGGGCACATTTCATGCTGGATTTGAATGGGGATTTTGGGAAGGGCCTATATCTTGTGCAAGCCCAAGTGAAAGCACAGGTCTAAGTTTTGACGCTCTTAATGATTTAAGCAATGCGCAAGTTGTGCCATGCGATAAGCCACAATTTCGTATGTTTGGAATTAGCTTTGCAGGCTATAACGCTATTATTTCAAGTATTATATTTGTAATTTTGCTTCTATCTGCAAAGGGGCAGTATAATAGAATGAAAAAGAATAGTTAAGCTTTATCCTTCGGGTAATATGCGGTGCGGGGGTCTGTGCCCATCAAGAAAAGTTTTTATGTTAACTAGAACGGTTTCACCCATTTCGATACGACCTTCAAGTGTAGCTGAGGCCATGTGGGGCGTTAGAAGGACTTTATTATCCTTTGCTAGAGCTAGTAATTTTGGGTTCACGCCATTTTGATGTTCAAAAACATCTAAGCCAGCACCGCTTAAGTGATTTTTCTCAATCATTTCAACCAAAGCATTTTCATCAATTAATTCTGATCGGGATACATTAATTAAAATGGCGTCAGGTTTCATTAGCTTAAGGCGCTCTCTATTTATTATTTTCTCGCTTTGTTTGGTCAGCGGAATATGAAGCGATAATATATCAACTTTTTCAATTAGCTGATTAAGAGAAGTAGACCAGCTAGCATTAAGTTGCTCTTCAATTTGGCTTGGGCGGCGGGTACGAGAATAATAATGAATATCAAGACCAAATGCCTTCGCTCTAGTGGCAACCGCTAGACCAATACGCCCCAAGCCAACAATACCAAGAGATTTCCCCCTTAATCGCCGCCCCAACATCCAATTTGGTGACCAGCCAGAAAATTGTTTTGTAGCGGTTAGGATTTGTGATCCTTCAACTAAACGACGTGGGATTGATAGCATAAGTGCCATTGCCATATCGGCGGTGTCCTCGCTCATGGTGCTTGGGGTATTGGTTACAACTATTGAACGTTTTGAGGCTGCGGCAATATCAATATTGTCAATTCCATTACCAAATTGCGCAATTAGTTTTATGGTTTTTGGCAATCGATTTATCACATTTTTATTTAGCGGATCTGTAATAGTTGACAGTAAAACCGTATGGTTTTTTGCGCCACTAATAAGTTCTTCTTCGCTTAGAGGTCTGCCATGTTGATTAAATTGCACGTTAAACAAGTCATTCATGCGGGCTTCAATTAATTCTGGCAATTTTTGGGTTACAAAAATACTTGCTTCATTTTTTAGCAATATATTTCTTCCTCTTATTTTTACGTTAAGCTTCACATTCTAGAGTAGTTTATAAAAAAGGAACAGCCTTTATGTATCTATCAAATCAAATAATTATTCTTAAAAAAACATCATATAGAATAATTTATGGATTTACTTTAGTTTTATTGCTTATTTTATTCTATTCTAATTTGCCAGCTTATGCACAAAGCTCAGCTACTTCCGCTACAATAGGTAAATCATCAGGTCTAAAATTACCTCGTTTTGTTTCAACCCATTCAAAGCCAATTAATATTCGTGTTGGGCCGGGCAAGAAATATGATATTGCTTGGGTGTTTGTTAAATCTGGTGTTCCGATTGAAGTGATAAATGAATTTGATACTTGGCGAAAAATTCGTGATTCTAAGGGCGCTGAGGGCTGGATTCACCAAGCTTTATTATCTAACAAACGCACGGGACGAATAAATATTTCTAGTGATGAGCAAATATTTCTTTATGCAAAGCCGATGGAAAAATCAGATATTTTAGCTAAAATTGGAACAGCTTATCCTTTGGTGATTAAGCAATGCGATGGAAATTGGTGCGAAATTATCATCAAATATGAAAATGATAGGGAAAAACAAATTTCCTTAAATGGGTATGTTAAACAGTCCACTATTTGGGGCGTTTATGAGCAAGAAAAATTTGAATGATTATTGAATTCTTTTAACACGCATAACTACATTTACAGAAGTAATTTCCATTCCTTTTGGAGCTTTTGGTAGGTTTTCTAGCATAACAGAATCTGTTGGGATATCTATAACATGCTGATCATCTTCAACGTAAAAATGGTGATGATCTGTTGTGTTAGTATCAAAATATGATTTGTTCTTATCAATATGAATTTCACGCAATAGCCCCACTTCAACAAATTGGTTTAAGCTATTATAAATGGTTGCTAGAGAAATTTTATAACCAGTTTTGCTTGCTTCATCATGCAATGTTTCAGCGCATACATGGCGATGATTACCAGTAAATAATAGTTTTGCTAATGCAGTGCGTTGCTTTGTGGGGCGTAATCCAGCCATACGTAGCACTGCCAATAAACACGGGCTATTAATGGATTTAGCATTTGTGGGTTGGCTTAATTGAGAAGAATTACTTTGCATTAAATGACTTATTTCTATGTTAATTGCAGCAGAACATAGTTTGTTGGCGCAAGAAACGCAAGGGCAAGTATCAAGTGCAAGTATCAAGGGCAAGTGTAAAGTAACTAGATAATCTGTTGCTGGTGGGTTAGTTATTGTCAAACCAGCCATTTATTAAATCTACTAAAGTTTGTGGGCGTTGGTTATTTTGCTCATTATTTACATTGTTATTGCCAATATTATTTATTGGATTAGGAAGAGTGTGTAAGCTTGGAAGGGGGGAGGGCGATAATCCTTGATGTGCCTTTTTCATGAAGTCACTCCATAATATAGCAGGATAAGAGCTGCCTCCAACGCCTTTCATTGGCGTGCCATCATCATTGCCAATCCATATTCCTGTAACCATATTTGCTGAATATCCAACAAAAAAGGCGTCCTTAAAACCTTGCGTAGTACCTGTCTTACCAGCTATTTGCCAGCCTGCTAATTTGGCTTTTTTACCTGTGCCTAAACTTATGGCGCTTGAGAGCATATCGTTTATCATAGCAACATATTGCGGCTCAATTACTCGACCAGGTCCTGCTGGAATGTTTTCATAAAGTATTTCGCCGTTCGTTGTTTCAATTTTGGTAATAATATTGGCTATCACCCCAATTCCACCATTGGCAAATGGTGCATAGGCGGCGGTTAATTCAAGCAATGATACTTCTTGTGTTCCAAGCGCTATTGAGGGAACGGGTTTAAGGGGCGATGAAATACCAAGTCGCATTGCGCTATCAACGACTTTTTGTGCACCAAGATCGATTGCCAAGCGAGCAGCAACAGTATTGAGCGAATTAACCAGCGCATCACGCATTGTAACGGCGCCGATATATTCATTGCTATAATTTTTTGGCGACCAGCCCTTATAGGTAAATTGCTCGTCTTGTAAGATGCTGTCTGGAGTTAGGCCTGCCTCAAGTCCTGCAAGATAGACAAAAGGCTTGAAGGAAGAGCCCGGTTGGCGGCGTGCAGTTACGGCTCGATTATATTGGCTTTTAGCATAATCTGTTCCGCCAACTATTGCCCTTATTGTGCCATCTGCATTCATCGCAACTAATGCAGCTTGTGAGAAATTCTTTTCTTGCCCATATTCAAGCACTACTTCGCGTACAATAAACTCACCATATTTTTGTAAATCCCAATCAATGGTAGTTGTTACAATTACGTCTTGTTCAATGTCGCCAATATAGGATTTCATAAGCGCTTCAACCCAATCGGCAACATAATATTCAGCGCCTACAACTTTGGTGCGAATGCGTTTGTTGGGATCAATGGCGGCAGACTTAGCTTCTTCTTTTGAAATATAACCATCTGCGGCCATTTCGTTTAATACGATACGGGCACGCTTTGCGGCTTTTTCGGGGTTTTTATCAGGTGATAATCTTGATGGTGCTTTAAGCACACCTGCTAAAATTGCAGCTTCCCCTAGCGATAGATTGCGAGCAGATTTACCAAAATAGCGTTGTGTTGCAGCCTCAATGCCCCAAGCCCCTGCGCCATAATATACCCGATTTAGGTAAAGCTCTAATATATCGTTTTTTGAATATTTATTCTCAAGCCAAACTGCTAACAATGCCTCTTGAATTTTGCGGGAAATAGTTTGCTCGGGAGTTAGAAATAGGTTTTTGGCAACTTGTTGGGTAATTGTTGAGCCGCCATTACCGCTTAAAGGATTTCTGCCTTCGCTAACATTGATACGCATAGCGCCAAGAATTCCTATTGGATCAACGCCAAAATGGCTCATGAAGCGCTTATCCTCAATCGCCATCATGGCAGCTGGCACGTAATAGGGTAATTCACGAATAGAAACTGCTTCACCGCCCATTTTACCACGATTAGATATGAGTTTGCCATTGTCTGAAATAATACGAATATTTGCTGGGCGATCTGGCACTGCCCATGTATCGGCTGCGGGCATTTGCAAAGCAAAATAAATAATGACGCCAATAAGGGCGATGATAGCCCAAATGCCTAAGATAAAACCCCAATAAAGAAAAAACTTAAATAGACCAAAAAAACTAAAACCCTTAGTTTTGCGCTTGTTTGTTTTTTTGCTGTTAGTTTTTCGTGAAGTAACCTTGCCTTTTTTTAATGCTTTAGAGCTTTTGCGAGTTGGTTTTGTACCTTTGCGTCTTTTGGACTTATTCTGCCCAATTCGATCATTTTGTGAAAGTCGCAAATCCATTATTATCTCTTTATCTCGCTATATAAATTTTTGGCGAAATTTTTGCGCAATTAAGCGCTTAAATTGTGGGTAATATTAATATGTCCATCAATGCTAAATGTGGCTGATATATGAAAATACAAGCTTAGGGTTAATTAAACGTCCAAATTCACTACATTTAGTGCATTATTTTGGATAAATTCACGCCTTGGCTCAACTAAATCACCCATAAGTTGTGAGAAAGTTTCGTTTGCTAAATCGCTCTCTTTGATTTGAACCTGCAAAAGAGTGCGCACATTAGGGTCAAGCGTTGTTTCCCATAATTGCTCGGGGTTCATTTCTCCCAAACCCTTATAACGCTGTAAACTAACGCCCTTGCGCCCAATACTTGTAATCTCCTTAAACAAAGATGATGGGCTATAGATTGGTATTGATATATCTTTACGTTTAATAGAGCCAACACCTTTGAACAAATCGTCAAATTTATTGGTGATGCTTAAGATTTTTCTGGCATCGCTTGAGGCAATAATATTTGCATCAAGTATGTGTACTTCTTCAACCGAGCGAATAGTGCGAGTGAATTTTAGACCTTCAACCTCATCATAAGAGCCAGCCCAACCACGCTCAACCTCATCAGATATTGCATCTAATCTTTTAGCAATATTACTTGCTAATTCAACGGCCTTGCTCTCATCACTAAGCGCATCTTTATTAAATGCTCCAGCAATGGCGGCTTGCTCAACAATAGATCTGTTATAGCGATGGTTAAGCGCATTAAGAGAGAGGACAAGATCTCGTGCATTTTGCACAATATTAATTAGATCTGAGCCAATATGTTGTGTACCATCATGCGAGGTAAATAGCGCATCATCTGATCCAGTGCTAATCAGATAATCTTCAAGCGCTGTTTCGTCTTTTAGATATTGCTCGGACTGCCCACGCTTAATTTTATAAAGAGGGGGTTGTGCAATATAAAGATGCCCACGCTCAATTAATTCAGGCATTTGCCGATAAAAGAAAGTCAATAATAGCGTTCTAATATGCGCGCCATCAACGTCGGCATCAGTCATGATAATGATTTTATGATAGCGCAATTTATCGGCGTTAAATTCTTCTCGCCCAATTCCTGTGCCAAGTGCGGTTATTAGTGTGCCAATTTGCTCAGAACCTAACATACGATCAAAGCGAGCTCGCTCAACATTGAGGATTTTACCTCGTAGTGGCAATACGGCTTGTGTTGCTCTATCACGCCCTTGTTTAGCTGATCCGCCAGCGCTATCCCCTTCTACAATAAATATTTCAGATTTTGCAGGATCACGTTCTTGGCAATCGGCAAGTTTCCCCGGTAGGGAGGATATTTCTAGCGCTGATTTACGCCTAGTTAGTTCTCGGGCTTTTCGTGCGGCTTCTCGAGCTGCGGCAGCTGATGCAACTTTAAGCACAATATGCTTGGCCTCATTTGGGTGTTCTTCAAACCATTGTGAAAGTTTTTCATTTATGCAGCTTTCAACTACGGGGCGAACTTCTGAGGATACTAATTTATCTTTAGTTTGTGAAGAAAATTTAGGGTCAGGGACTTTAATTGAAAGTACACAAGTTAGCCCCTCACGACAATCATCGCCAGTTAGTGAAACTTTTTCTTTTTTTGTAATGCCCGATCTTTCAGCATAGCCGTTAACTTGGCGAGTAAGCGCCCCACGTAGACCTGCTAAATGCGTGCCGCCATCACGTTGTGGAATGTTATTGGTAAAGCACAAGACATTTTCGTGATAACTATCATTCCACCATAAAGCGGCTTCAACAACAACATCGTCTTTTTCTGCTTTTATGATTATCGGATCATCAATAAGTGGTGATTTTGATCTATCAAGATAACGTATATAGGCCTCAAGCCCGCCTTCATAATAAAGTTCGGTTTCAACTTTTTCTGGGTGGCGAAGATCTTGTAAAATAATTCTAACACCAGAATTTAGAAAAGCTAATTCACGTAGGCGATGTTCAAGCGTTTTATAATCAAACTCAATCATAGTGAAAGTATCGGTTGAGGGCATAAAGCTAAGTTCAGTGCCAGTTTCTTCTCCTGCTTCACCAGTGACTTTTAGTGGCTCGTCTGCCACGCCATGTGTAAAATTTATTTCATGGGCCTTGCCAGAGCGTTTAATTTTTAATTTTAACCAAGAGGAAAGCGCATTAACAACTGATACGCCAACCCCGTGTAAACCACCTGAAACCTTATATGAATTTGAATCAAATTTACCACCAGCATGTAGCTGTGTCATAATAACTTCGGCAGCGGAAATGCCTTCTTCTTTATGAATATCGGTAGGAATTCCACGTCCATTATCTATTACGGTAACCGAGCCATCGGGGTTTAGCGTAACATTAACCATATCGGCATGTCCTGCTAATGCTTCATCAATAGCATTATCGAGCACTTCATAGACCATGTGGTGCAGACCAGAGCCATCGTCCGTGTCGCCAATATACATGCCGGGGCGTTTTCTTACTGCATCTAAGCCTTTGAGAACTTTAATAGAATCAGCGCCATATTCTTCAATAGCAGCTTTTTTTTCGTCAGACATTTTTTCTCGAATCAATATTGGTTTATTACTCATCTTTTCTAGCTTATTTATAGGATAATTCAAAGCTTGT
>Ga0256834_1000569_pt1 | contig 26347 bp, 21 predicted proteins | sample 4281140metaG_FD_190536 | JGI IMG/M metagenome (GOLD analysis project Ga0256834, IMG submission 190536) | Hydrothermal vent microbial communities from East Pacific Rise, Pacific Ocean - 4281-140 | ecosystem: Environmental > Aquatic > Marine > Hydrothermal vents | place: Pacific Ocean: East...
TTATTAATTGAGAAAATCGAACCGTTTCTTCACCGTTGGTTACAATATCTTCGTTTTTATCACCAAAATATATAACACCCATTGGACAGGCTTTTGCGCAGTGTGGTAATTTTCCTTGTCTTAGCATATCCGGACAAAAATCACATTTCATAATGGTTCCTTCAGATGCTGGAACGCTAGTTTCTGGAGAATAAGGAATTTCTTTATTGTCAAATTTATCTTTGTGCCCCCAGTTAAATATTCTGGCTGAGTAAGGGCAACTTGTTACACAAAATTTACAGCCAATACAGCGTTCAGCGTCTACCAAAACAATATTGTCATCTCTTTTAAATGTAGCGCCGGTAGGGCATACGGTTACACAAGGAGGTTCGTCACAATGAAAACAAGGTTTAGGGAACCAATAATTGCAGGACTCATCGTTGTTTTTAATTAATTGAATTTTTATAAATTCTTCATTTAAATCTAGCTGATGAGCTTTTTGACAGGCTTCAACACAACTTCTAGCGTTTTTACATTTAGCCAAATCTATAACCATTACAAATTTCCTGTCTGGAATTCCTTTTCTAGATTCTTCAGGAGTTATTAGTGCTTCTGGATAGTTGTTTATGTTTGTTTCATTTACTTCAACCATTTTACCTTCAGGAGTTAGTAGCCTTATTTTTTTACCTAAGCTTTTATTTGTTTTTTCTGAACTGATTTTTTTTTCTTCTGAAGCAATATTTGAAGCCATGCCAATTCCAGTAACAACTGTTACACTTGACATTAATCCTAATTTGATGAATTTGCGCCTGCTTTTGTCACTTTTTTTATCAGTTTTGTGATTTCCCATAATAACCATATTTTTTTTAGTTTATTACTAAAATATGATGCATTTATTTAGTAATTTCATATAAAATTATGAACTGTGCATTTTGAAAAAACTGATAATTATCATAAAATGCTAATACGTAATTATTCTTTACAGTAACAATTGTTACATATAAAAAATAATTGTTAATAAGTAATAGGGTTGAAGGAGGGTTGTGTTAGGCTTGCACGAAGAAAAAAATAGGAGGGTATTTATTTTTTTGGTAGGATAAAAGAAGAATTATTTTGTATTATAATAAAAAACCGAGCTAAGCCCGGTTTTTTTATTGTATATATTTAATAGTATAATTTTGTAAATTTTATTACTCAGCTAATGTTCTCATATAGTTAACAATTAACCATCTATCTTTGTCATTAGGTAATTTTTTAGTGAACTCAGGCATATCATCTCTTCCTGTAGTAGTTTTGTAAAATAATGCACCATCACTTTGCGCTTGAAATTCTTCAGAAGAGAAATCTCCTAAATCACCATCAAGGTCTTCAGCTTTTGGACCGTCTCCATAACCTTCAACACCGTGGCAAGATTTACAATGTTTTGTGTATAATGATTTTCCCATCGCTGTGTCAGTACCAGCATCTACAGGGTTTTTCATTGTTTCATATTCTGCAGGAACTTTCCATTCTTCTTGGACTAGCGTAGTAAAAGAGTAGAGGGCAAATGATAAAACCCCGATAATTGTTACAATTTTAAGTGTTTTCATAATTTTAAGATTTAGTTATTTTAAATAAATTGGTAATTAAATATATAATCAAACCCCAGATACTAAAGATTAATAAATTTGGAAATATTAGTAAAAATAGGGGGGTTTTGTTTCTTGGGGACCACATAGTTCTTTGGTCGAAAGTAGATTCATCTACAATTGGGACTCCAATGGGAGCTTCTACTATTGCTTTTACAGTTCCAAAATCGTCACTGTCATTTAGAACAACTTCAAAAGTTAAATTTCCATCAATTCCAGGGATACCTTCTTCAATAGGAACAAGAATTCTACCATTTTCATCAGTTATAATAAATTCTTTACCAATAAATAAAGGTTGAAATAAACGTTTAACCTGAACTGTTAGCGACTGATTACTAACAAGACTGTCTTTATTTGCATCTATTAAGATTGCACTAATGTAATTAATACTGTCTTTCGTTATTAATTTTGCTCTGATATCAACATCTTTAAAAACAATATTTTTTTTAGCTTTCTTAAAGGTGTCATTTCCTTTAAATGATATTATAAGATTATAAGTGTTTGTCGAATCGGGTTTAATAGCATTTAAGTTTTTAAATACAAACTTACTTTCACCATCAACATCAGTAGTAGTTTCTCCAACTTTAATTTTTTTGTTATTTACCTTGTTGTAAATAGTTAAATCAATGTTTGAAACTTTAATATTTTTTCTTTTAACTCTAGCAGTTACTTTAATGTCTAAATAAATCTCACCATCCATTACTTTGATGTACTTAGCTTTTAACCTAACTCTTTCTTTTTTTACTTTTTGAGCATGTAAACTTTGAAAGCTTGTGGAAAATAGCAGTAAACCTAATATAGCAAGAAAGATGAGGTTAAAATTTAATTGATTTTTCATTGTTCAGCATTTTTAGTAGTTTTTAATAATTCTTCTTGCTCATCAGCGGTTCTCTGAATGGGTATTATAGGTAAATAGCGTACTAATATTGTAATTATTAGCAATGCCATTGCTAAAGTTGCACTTGTAATTAGCCATTCGTGTACACTAGGGAAATAATGATGCCAAGATTCAGGTACACCTTGTATAGGTAGGAATGGATGTAACAAGGTTGGTGTAACAATAAGGTAACGTTTCCACCATGAAGCAACAACTACAACTAAACCAATTATAAACATAGGGAGTGGTTTTCTACCCTTTTTAAATAATAAAACAATAATAGGCAGTATTAAGCCTCCTATTGTTACAAACCAAAATAAAGGTGCATAATGCCCGGTAAATAGTGTATTTAAGTGAGTTGCTTCATCCTCAGTTGCTGTAAAAGCTGGAATTAGATATTCGTTAACATTAAAATAAAGATATGTTAAACAAGCTAGTACTAGTAGTTTTCCAAGTTTATCGAAATGGAATTCTGTAATGTAATCTTCTAATTTGTAAGCTTTTCTAATTATATAAACTACAGTTACAAGAGCTCCTATACCTGCCACAAATGCCCCTGCAATAAAATAGGGACCTAAATTTGTACTATCCCAACCAATTCTATAGGTTGTCGAAAATAACCAAGCATCTATTGTTTGAAGAATTAATCCTACTGGAATAATCATTAAAGCAATAATTTGGATAGATTTGGTTTGAATGCTTTTTTGAACTTTACTGCCTTTCCAATTTAAGGATAATTTCCCGTACCACTTACTTAAAGTAGGTTTATCCTTTTTAAAATAATCTCTAAGAATTGCTAAATCAGGGAGTAGAGGAAAATATAGTAATAAGAAACTTAAAGTAATATAGGTAGGGATTATAATTACATCCCAAGTGATAGGAGATTGTATTCTGGCATGAATAAATAAATTTAGTAACCTATCAGGTCTTGCCATGTCAATCATTATTGTTATTCCTGCCATTACAATAGCAGCTAAAGCAATAATTTCTGCAATTCTAACTACTGGAGTTCTCCAAGTATTTTTGGTTAATCTTAGAATAGCTACGGTAACTGAACCAACAAAACTTGTAGCTACAAAAAATACAAAATTTGAAATGTAAATTCCCCAAAGTGCATAATCACGCATATTAGTAACTATTTGTCCTTTCATAAGTTGGTCTATATAAGCTATAATTCCGGCAATTATTATTACAATTAATAAACATGTCCAAATAACACCAAGCTTCCCAAATTTTTTAGGCGCTAAATCTTTTAATAATTTATCATTACTCTTCATAATTATTGGAGTTTTTCAGTAGATTGAAACTTTTTATATTTGTCTAAACCTTCTTTGAAATCAACTAATCTATCAACAGGAGGTAAATAGTAAACGCTAGGTTCGGTTCCTAAACCTTCCATTAGTCTATAGCCAGCCTTATCTTCTAATAGTTTTTTTAACCTTAAAGTAACTTCTCCATTTGTAACGGTATCTTCGTATTTGTCTCCAAAGTAGAATACACCGTTTGGGCAAGCAGTAACACAAAAAGGAAGTTCATTTTTTACAATTTGGTGAGGACAAAAATCACATTTATCAACAGTTCCTTTAACGCTTGGATAACCTGCATAATCAGGTGAGTATTCAGTGCCGAGCGTGATTTCTCCTTGGTCTGGCTCTTTCCAATTAAACACCCTTGTTGAATAAGGGCAAGCAGCCATGCAAAATCTGCAACCTATACAACGTTCATTGTCAATAAGAACAATCCCATCCCTTCTTTTAAAGGTTGCGTCTACGGGACAAACGGTAACACAGGCCGGTTGGTCGCAATGTTGGCATTGTGTAGGCATCCAGTAAGGAGCAGTTTCTTTAGATTCTTGCATTTTATAAACCTTTAACCAAGCATTATCACCAGTTATGTAATGACCTTTATTACAGGCCTGTTGACATTTAAGCGCATTTTTACATTTTGCTAAATCAACAACCATTACAAACTTTCTATTAGGGAATCCTTCACGAACATTATATTTGTTAGAATCTTCTTTTGGAGGGTGGCTAATTTCTGTAACTTCGGTTGAGTCTACTTCAACCAATGTCCCATCTGTAGTCATTAATTCAATTTTTTCTCCAGAACTTTCGTTAGGTTTTGCATTTAATTTGGAAGCTATATTGGAGAGTCCAATTCCTCCAACTACAGCTGCAAGACTAAATTTTACTCCTTTGTCAAGAAATTTACGCCTTGAATTTTTGTTGTTATTTTTCATAATTTAATTAGCTTGATTGAGGTTTAAAGTTTTCTACCTAGCCAGTTTAGTAATGCCTTATTAGATATATTTTTTTTTAAAACTTTGGATTTTTTTAGCGTATTAACTTTAACTTTAACAATGGAGCCATCAGGTTTTAATAAAGTTTGATATTCTTCTTTTACCTCAGAAATTGTGTTGTCATCAATGGGTTTTCCAAATCCTAGAAAAGGGACTAGCAAAGTGCTCCCTAATATTGGTAATATTCCTCTTCTTGAGATTTGATTTCCTTTTTTAGACTCTTGTTTCATTTTCTTAAAATTTTAAATACTAAAATAAATTAATAGATAATTGATTTTTATTTTCTACTGGTAGATAATTTATGTAACCTACGTTACGAATTTAAGAAGTAATAAATCTTAAATTTATGATTTAAATCATAAATTTAAAAAATATAAATAACTAACAACCAGACACATAGCATCTATTTAGAACGGTTTTAATTAATTTTAGCTATTGTTTAAGCAACTTTAGTTACATACAAGAGTAATTTTTGTTACATTAAGAAGTCTTTTTAATTTTTTCACAGAAGTTTAATATGTATAAAAGAGAGGGAATTTAGATGAGTTAAACTTGGGAGAGTATTAATTTTAAATTATTAATATAAAAACAGGTTGAAACCGAGGTGAAATTCAATATAAAAGATATAAGTTTAGATAAAATTGTAATATGTGTAATTGTAATGTTGAATTGTTTATGAAAAATAGAGAGAGGTTTTAAATAAATAGATTTTAATTTTTGTAAATTTGCACTTCTAAAAAAATAATAATGGCAAGATTTGAAGTAAAGCTTCCTAAAATGGGTGAAAGTGTTGCAGAAGCAACGATAACTTCTTGGTTAAAAAATGTAGGAGATACGGTTGAATTAGATGAAGCAATTGTTGAAATAGCAACAGATAAAGTAGACTCTGAAGTGCCTAGTGAGGTTGAAGGGACAGTTACCGAACTATTATTTGAAGTGGATGACGTTGTAAATGTTGGTGACACTATCGCTATTATTGAAACTTTAGGAGAAAATGATGAAATTAATAAAGATTTAATTTCATTAGAAAATACGGAAGAAATTACAACTACTGAAAAGCAAGTTGAAAAAATTGTAGAACCTATGGCAATTGATAAAGTTTCAACTTCGGGTAAGTTCTATTCGCCTTTAGTTAGAAATATAGCTGAGAAAGAGGGTATTTCTATGGAAGAATTGGAGACAATCATTGGTACAGGAAAAGATAATAGAGTTACTAAAAATGATATTTTAGCTTATATTAAAGGGGATAGAAGTACAGAAAAGCACACTAAAAATATTGAAGCAACACATACCAACCAATCTAAAGTAGAAAAAGCAGCACCTTCAAAGATTGTGATGCCAGTTTCGGTTAATGGTAAAGATGAGGTTATTGAAATGACGCGTATGGGTAAATTAATTGCTCATCACATGGTAGAGTCTGTTCAAACCTCGGCACATGTACAATCTTTTATTGAAGTTGATGTTACTAATATTGTGAAGTGGAGAAACAATATTAAAGATCAGTTCTATGCTCGTGAAGGAGAAAAAATTACATATACGCCAATTTTTATGCAAGCCGTTGCAAAGGCAATTAAAGATTTTCCAATGATTAATATTGCAGTTGATGGTGATAAGATAATAAAGAGGGGAAATATTAATTTAGGGATGGCAGCTGCTTTGGCAGATGGTAATTTAATAGTTCCTGTTATAAAAAATGCTGATCAATTAAATTTAATTGGTATGACTAAAGCTGTTAATAATATGGCAGATAAAGCCAGAAAAGGACAGTTAAAACCTGATGACATACAAGGAGGTACTTATACAGTGACTAATGTTGGGAGTTTTGGTAGCGTTTTTGGAACACCTATAATTAATCAGCCACAAGTCGCTATTTTAGCATTGGGAGCAGTTAGAAAAGTTCCTGCAGTAATTGAGACTTCAGAAGGAGATTTTATAGGAATTAGACATAAGATGTTTATATCACATTCATATGATCACAGAGTTGTAAACGGAGCTTTAGGAGGCATGTTTATAAAATCAATAAAAGAAAATTTAGAAGCTTGGGACGTAAATACCAAGTTTTAAAAAGTACCCATAAATAAATTAGAAGTACTATTGCATTTTTAAATAAGTTACAACGACTATGAAAGACCTCAAAATTCAAATTAATGTAAGTCCTGACACTTATCTTAGAGATCCTAATGGTTCGAAGTTAGGACGGAAAATAATTTCTATAGGGATTGATTTAATAGATGAGTTAGGTTTTGAAGGGTTTACGTTTAAGAAATTAGGGAAAAAGATAGGTTCTCCAGAAAGTTCTATTTATAGGTATTTTGAGAGTAAACATATGCTATTAGTTTATTTAACAAATTGGTATTGGAGTTGGATTGAATATAAGTTGGTGTTTTCAACTATTAATTTAAGCTCATCAGAACAAAAACTTGAAATAGCAATAAAAATTATAACAGAGTCTATAAAAAAAGATGACTTGTTTTCTCATATTAATGGAGCCGCTTTAGATAGAATTATAATGAATGAAGGAGGCAAAACATATCATATTAAAGAAGTTGATGTAGAAACTAAGAAAGGATATTTTAAAGTTTACGAGCAAGTAGTTCAAAGAGTTAGTGAAATTGTTTTAGAATTTAATCCAAAATATAAATATTCTCATATGTTAATATCTACTGTAATTGAAGGAGCATATCAACAAAGATTTTTTGCTGAACATATACCGGCACTTACAGATATTAATAAAGAAAATGAAAGGACTATTACAGAATTTTACACGAAATTAGTATTTAATGCAATTAAATAATACTTTTAAAGCGTACTATTTTATATAACTTTAAGAAATTCAATACTAACATAAAATTACAACTTTCTAATGTATTGAATAAAATAACATTCTTTATATTTATGAGTATTTTGGATATATAATTAAAGAAACATTTTATAATGAAGATTTTAATAATCCTTAACGATTTTATATCAATTAGTATTTTAAAATAAAAATTATTAATATACAATGAATAAACTATTTAATTTTAAACACTTAAAAGGTGATTTGTTTGGTGGAATTACCGCTGGTATTGTTGCACTTCCGTTAGCTTTAGCCTTTGGGGTGAGCTCAGGATTAGGACCAAGCGCAGGACTTTATGGCGCTATTTTTGTAGGTTTTTTTGCAGCCCTTTTTGGTGGAACAAACACGCAAATTTCAGGGCCAACTGCTCCAATGACAGCAGTAAGTATGGTTGTTATTGCTGGTATTGTTGCTGCCTTTGATGGAGATGTCTCAAAAGCATTGCCAGCAATATTAACGGTGTTTATGTTGGCTGGTATAATGCAAATTGGGTTGGGATTTATAGGGTTAGGTAAATATATTAAATACATTCCATATCCTGTAGTTTCAGGATTTATGACTGCAATAGGTGTAATTATTTTGATTACACAAATATTACCATCAGTTGGATATTACCCTAAAGAAGATGCTGAATTTGTAAATGAATTTAAACCTTACGCCGAAGAGATTATTTTAGAAAATATTTTGAAAGAAGAAGCAGGTGAAGGGATTTTGGTGCTAGAAAATTTTAAAGAAACAGTTAGTAGAGCTGAAAATATAACTACAGCTCAAATTTTGAAAGAATCACAAACCCTAGCAGCAAAAGAAGCATCAGGAGTTTTAGGAACCTTAAAGGTGTTACCTAAAGCCCTAAGTAATATTAATTGGTTAGAATTAGTATTGGCAATAGGAACAATTATTATAATTTATGGGTTTAAACGAATTACTACTGCAGTTCCAAGTACATTGGTAGCGTTACTTGTTATGTCTGGTATTGCCACTGGTTTTAAACTAAATTATAGGCCTATTGAAGAAATACCAAGTGGATTACCTTTACCAAACTTAGAGATTTTTACAAATTTTAATATTACAAGTATTACTCCTTATATTTTTACAGCACTAACTTTGGCGCTCTTAGGAGCTATAGATTCTTTGTTAACATCAGTAGTGGCAGATAATATGACCAAAACAAAACATAAGCCAAATAAGGAGTTGATAGGGCAAGGAATAGGAAATAGCATTGCAGCATTATTTGGTGGTATACCAGGAGCTGGAGCAACAATTAGAACGGTGGTTAATATCAATGCAGGAGGTAAAACTAGACTTTCAGGCATGGTAGCATCTATCTTACTCTTAATTATCTTGTTAGCTTTAGGCCCAATAGCATCTCAAATTCCTGCAGCTGTGTTAGCAGGAATATTAATTACTGTAGGTATTGGTGTCATGGATTATAAAGGCTTAAAAGCTATTCCATATATGCCTAAACCAGAGGTTGTTATAATGTTGGTTGTTTTAGTGTTATCATCTATTTGGAACTTAGTATATGCAGTAGGGATAGGTTTGGTAATTGCTTCATTAATGTTTATGAAAAAAATTGGAGATTTAACAGCCGATAGATCAAGTATTGAATCTTTTGATAGGTCGAAAGCTTGGCCAGATGAAGTTAATTTATCAAAAAATTTAAAAAATGAAGTTTTTATAAAGCATATTAGGGGTCCTTTATTCTTTGGATCTACAAGTTATTTTCAACAATTAGTTAAACAAATCCCCGATACGGCTTCTATAATAATAATAAGAATGGGGAGAATGCAATATATAGACCAATCGGGTTTATATGCTATGGAAGATGTTTTGGTTGACCTAACCAGACGGGGTAAAAAAATATTATTAGTTAATATTATAGAGCAACCACGATATATGCTTGAACGTATTGATATAATACCCGATTTGATACCTGAAGAGCAGATTTTTAATAATTTTAATGATAGTTTGGTTTGGGTTAAAAAATATATTAATACAGCTCAATAATACTATTTAAATTGGTATAAATATTTACTGTTGTAATAGCTTTTAGTTTTTTGAACTTGTTATTCCTTTGGTATCTATAAGTCTAATTATATAATTTTCACTACACGATTACTAATTATAATGATGTCATATAAAATTTGCACTAAAAATTAGATACCTATGGAAACATTACAATTATTGGATATTTTATCTTGTATTTTAAATTAAATTTTTAAACTAACAAGTATTAATAGCCACATATTATATGTTTTATTGAAAAAACACATAATAAAACTTGCATAAGTGATAGTAATACTATTATATTTGCAAGCGAAATATGAAAAATCTTCAAATACATATAGAGGTTAATTCCGAATTATATTTAAAAAAACCAGATTCATCTGAATTAGGACGTAGAATTATATCGGGAGGTATTGAATTGATAAACGAACTTGGTTTTGAAATATTTACTTTTAAGAAATTAGGTAATAAAATTGGATCACCTGAGAGTTCTATTTATCGTTATTTCGAAAGTAAACATACCTTATTAATTTATCTTACCTCTTGGTTTTGGAGCTGGATTGAATATCGATTGGTTTTTGCTACAATAAATATAGATTCACCAATTGATAAGTTAAAAAGAACCATTAAAATATTAACGCAACCAGTAGTAGTTGATAAGTCTTTTTCATATATCGATGAGGTGTTGTTACATAAAATTATAATAACAGAATCTGTAAAAGTATTTCATACCAAAGATGTTGATGATGAAAATGAAAAAGGTTATTTTAAGTCGTACAAGCAAGTTGTTCAAAGAGTTAGTGACATGGTGTTGGAGATAAATCCAAAATTTAAGTTTCCTCATATGCTGGTTTCTACAGTTATTGAAGGAGCAAATCATCAAAGATATTTCGCTCAACATTTACCAGCATTAACTAATGTAGAAAAAGGAAAGGAAAACATAGTAGAATTTTATACAGACTTAATTTTTAAAGTTGTTAAATAAATGAGTGCTAGAATTTATAATATGATATTTTTATTAAGGTTATTAACCTTCAATGCGGTACTATCTGTTATTATCATTTTACCTATCACACAAACGTTAGACATTTTAGTTCAGTCAAATTACGAATTGGTGAAGTTTAGCGATGAAGGAAATACAGATAATCAAGAAAAGTTAGAAAATGTTAGCAAAGATGAAAAAACAGTATTTCAGATTGCCAGTTTTATGCATAATTACTATGTTTATAAGAAAAGATCATTAGATCAAAAAAATCAAGAATTAATATCATACTTTAATCAAGATATTTTTATACCACCGCCAGAAAAAATATAAATCCCATACACTGTAACTCAAAATATTAAAGAAATAAACTTATATCTATTGTGCAATTTCTAAAAGAAATGGTGGGTCTCTTTATTGCATAAATTAATAAAACTTAATCAATTAACGGTATGTAGTAGGTGTTAATAATTTACAATATATCAGAAAAAAAATAAAAAAATCATGAATTCTTCAAATCCATTTAAAAACTTAAAAGCTGATTTACCAGCGAGTATAGTTGTTTTCTTTGTAGCACTTCCTCTTTGTTTAGGAATAGCATTGGCCAGTGGAGCACCTTTATTTTCAGGCTTAATAGCTGGTATTATTGGAGGTGTAATAGTTGGTGCATTAAGTGGCTCGCAAATAGGCGTTAGTGGCCCTGCAGCAGGTCTTGCTGCAATAGTTCTAACAGCTATCGGTACACTTGGCGGCTTCGAAAATTTTCTTTTAGCAGTAGTGTTAGGAGGGGCGATTCAAGTACTCTTTGGAGTGTTAAAGGCTGGTATTATAGGGTATTACTTTCCTTCATCTGTAATTAAAGGAATGTTAACAGGAATTGGTATTATAATAATTCTTAAACAAATACCACATTTCTTTGGCTACGATGTTAATCTAGAGGAAGGTTTTGCTTTCTTTGATGTCGATGGGGAAAACACATTCTCAGAAATTATTAATTCTGTTAACAATATTAGTGTTGGAGCAACACTTGTTGCAGTTATAGGTCTTATTATTCTTATTCTTTGGGAAAATGTTTTAACAAAAAAAGCAAAAATATTTCGACTTATTCAAGGGCCATTAGTGGCAGTTGTAATAGGTATTGTATATTTTGTTATAACCAAAGGAAATGAAAAATTTGGTATTTCTTCAACGCATTTAGTTAGTGTACCTGTACCAGATGATATTACATCTTTTATCAATCAATTTAGTTTTCCAAATTTTGGAGCTATAACAAACCCTGAAATTTGGATAGTTGCTTTTACAATTGCATTGGTAGCTAGTCTTGAAACATTATTATGTGTAGAGGCAACAGATAAACTTGACCCATTAAAAAGAGTAACACCTACAAATAGAGAGTTGTTGGCTCAAGGTACGGGAAATATCCTTTCAGGGCTTGTAGGAGGTTTACCAATTACACAGGTAATAGTGCGTAGTTCTGCCAATATACAATCTGGTGGTAAAACTAAAATGTCTGCAATTATTCACGGTCTTCTACTTTTAATATCTGTAATTTTAATCCCAAAACTGCTAAATATGATACCATTATCTGTACTAGCATCTATTTTACTTGTAGTTGGGTATAAATTAGCAAAACCGATGTTGTTCAAACAAATGTATGAGTTAGGATGGAAACAATTTATACCGTTTGTAGTAACCGTTCTAGGAATTGTGTTTACTGATTTGCTTGTAGGAATTGGGCTTGGTTTAGCTGTTGGAATTATTGTAGTTTTAATAAAGAGTTTCCAAAATTCACATTTCTTACATATTGAAGATAAAAGTAATGGTAAACATAAAATTAAAATGACGCTTGCAGAAGAAGTAACTTTCTTTAATAAAGGAGCAATTCTTAAAGAATTAGACAGCCTTCCTAGAGATACTTATTTAGAATTAGATGTTAGAGAAACACGCTATTTAGATAATGATATTATTGAAATATTAGAAGATTTTTCAATAAAAGCAAAGAATAGAAATATAGATGTTAAACTTATTTCTGAAAGGGGAGTTGTTGAAAATCCAAGTAGTTATATACAATTTTTTAAACTCAGACCTAAAACTGCTTGATATAAGATGAATAAATAAAAAACGTATTATTATGATGGAAGAAGCTAAATATAAATTATTGGTATTAATAGATTTGTCTAAAACATCTTACGTCACTTTAAAAAATGCTGTAAATTTAGCAAAAGTGATTGGGGGAAGTGTAGAAGTGTTTCATGTGAAATCATTGACAAATATTGTAAAAAATGAAAATCAAATTTCAGCAATGAGATCTTTAGATGAGGAAAAGAATATCTCTAAAAGGAAATTACAAAATTTAGTAAATCTTGTATCAAAGGAAGAAAGTATTCCACTCGCTTTTGATTTTACATTTGGCAATGTAAAAAATGAAATTACACATCATATTGATAAAATAAAACCAGATATTATTGTTTTGGGAAAAAGAAAACAGAAAGTTTTTAATTTTTTAGGGGAAGATATAACACAATTTTTATTAAATAAATTTTTCGGTACTATTTTAATTGCTGGTGAAGGTAAAAGCCTTCAATCAGGTGGAAATATCTCAATTGGTTTTTACAGTAATACATTGGATGATTATAACATTGAAATTACTAAAGATTTGAGTAAGAAAGCCATTAGTCCTATAAAATTTTTTAAAGTACGTAAGAGATCCACAGTTCACACTACAAATGAAGTTGTAAAACGTTTGAAATCTACTTATAATGGTAAAAATGTAGTTGAATATGAATTTGAAGAAAGTTCAGATGCATTGATAAATTTTGTATCTAAAAATAAGATAGGATTGTTATGTATGGGTAGAGGGGATAAAAAAGGCTGGGTAGATAAATTTATAGGTGAAATTATAGGAACTAATAAGGAAATTAGTAAATTAAAAGCACCGTTGCTTATTTATGGAAGATAGTAATAATAAAAAACACTTTAAATTGGAGGTAAAATCTTTTTTAAAGAAATCTAAATAAAATAAAATTTGCCTAATAAGGCATAAAATAATTAAAAATAAAAATTATGAGAACACAAACAAAAATAACACAAGATAACCTTACACCTAAAGATGCACATAAAATTTTAGTTGAGGGGAATAATAGATTTGTACAAAATTTAAAAGCACAAAGAAATTTACAAGATCAAGTATTTGAAACAAGTAAAGGTCAATATCCTTTTGCAGTTATACTAAGTTGTATTGATTCAAGGGTTCCAGCCGAACTAGTTTTTGATCAAGGAATAGGAGATATTTTTAGTGCAAGAGTTGCAGGAAATATTATTAATGAAGATATATTAGGATCTATGGAATATGCGTGTAAAGTTGCAGGATCTAAAATTGTGGTAGTTATGGGACATACCAAATGTGGTGCCGTAACTGCTGCCTGTCAAAATGTTAAATTAGGAAATATTACACCTTTATTAAACAAAATAAAACCGGCCGTTGATATAATAAAACTTGAAAGAGGAGAATTTGATGAGGAAGCGATAGAAGAAGTAGCATTAACAAACGTACGAATTTCAATTGATAGAATTAGAGAAGAAAGTGCTATACTGTCAGAAATGGAAAAAAATAATGAAATTGAAATTGTTGGAGCTATTTATAATGTATCTAACGGAAAAGTAGATTTTTTTGAATCATGAATATTACAGCAAATTCAATAAAAAGAATTTCTTTAATACTGCTTATTTTACCCTTTACTCTTCTTGCTCAGCAAGAAGAGGTGGGTAATTGGCTTATGTATTTTGGAACTAATAAAATTAGTGATAAGTATAGCATTCATACTGAAATACAATATAGAAATTACACAATAACTCCAAATAATACAGAACAATTATTATTAAGAACAGGATTAAATTATCATTTTTCCAACAGAGCAACTGTAACAGCAGGTTATGCTTATATACCTTCTTATGTTTACGAATCTGAACAAAAATCACCAGAAACCGAAGAGCACCGTATTTGGCAACAATTTATTTTAACTAATAAAATTGGTAATGTAAAATTTGAACATCGTTACAGAATTGAACAACGGTGGGTAAATCAAGATTATAGAAACCGTTTACGCTATCGTTTAATGTTATTTGTACCCTTAAATAAACCTGTAATTGAAGAGGGAAGTCTTTTTTTAGGATTGTATGATGAAATTTTCATCAATACAAAAGAAACTTTTTTCGATAGAAATAGGCTGTATGGGGCATTAGGGTATCAATACAATAAAACTACAAGTTTTCAAGTGGGTATGATGCATCAACAAGTAAATAATACAGGGAAATGGTATCTGCAATTTGCCTTGGTTTTTAATACAGATTTAAGAAACAAAAATAATTAATTTCAAAATAAAAAGAATGCTTAAAAACTTTTTGGGGAATAGCCCTATATGGTATAAATACACAATAATTAGTTTTTTAATTTTTAATGTAATTTTCTATTTTACTTTAGGACCAACAATAACAGCTTGGATATTTATTGCTGAATTTATTTTTACACTGGCAATGGCTTTAAAATGTTACCCCTTAGTTTCAGGAGGTTTATTGGCAATACAGATTTTATTTTTAAATCTAACAACTGCTAAAAATGCCTACCATGAAGTAGCACAAAACCTTGAAGTTATATTGCTATTAATGTTTATGGTGGCTGCCATTTACTTTATGAAACCTTTATTAATGTTTATTTTTAGTAAGGTTTTTACCAAAGTAAAATCTAAGTTGGCTTTATCATTGTTATTTGTAATTCTTGCAGCTGCTCTTTCAGCATTTTTAGATGCATTAACTGTAACAGCAGTTTTAATTAGCGTTGGAGTAGGTTTTTACGGTGTATATCACAAAATTCATTCAAGCAATCTAGATTTAGATGGTGACAGTACGCTGGATAGAAAGCAATTAAGTGGAGAAACCCTTGAGCAATTTCGTGGGTTTTTAAGAAGTTTAATAATGCATGGTGTAGTAGGTACGGCATTGGGAGGAGTAATGACTTTGGTGGGAGAACCTCAAAACTTACTAATTGGAGAAAAAATGGGTTGGGATTTTATTGAATTCTTTAAGCAAATGGATGTAATTACAATCCCTGTTTTCTTTGCTGGACTATCGACTACGATTATTCTTGAGAAATTTAAACTTTTTGGTTTTGGAGCAAAATTACCTGAGGTTGCTCGAAAAATAATAGAAAACTATACGATTATAGAAGATGAAAATCGCACCAAAAAAGAGAAATACAGACTTATAGTACAGGCCATTGCTATGGTGTTACTTATAATTGGTTTGGCGTTGCATTTAGCACCTGTAGGATTTATAGGTTTGGCTTTAATTGTATTTCAAACTGCATTTATGGGGATAACAGATGAGCATCAAATAGGCCCTGCTTTTGAAGAAGCATTGCCTTTTACAGCCTTATTAGTTGTCTTTTTTGTTATTGTAGCAATGATTCATGACCAACATTTGTTTAAACCAGTTATTGAATGGGCACTATCTATGGAGCCTTCAACACAGCCAACTATGTTTTATATTGCTAATGGGTTATTGTCTGCTATTAGCGATAATGTTTTCGTTGCAACCGTTTATATAAATGAAATTCAGGCCTCATTTAATGCTGGAGAATTATCGAGAGCACAATACGAAAAATTAGCAATTGCAATTAATACAGGAACAAACTTACCAAGTGTTGCAACACCAAATGGTCAGGCAGCATTTTTATTTTTACTAACTTCTGCATTGGCACCTTTAATTAATTTATCTTATGGTAGAATGGTAAAAATGGCTTTCCCATATGCAATCGTATTAGGAGGAGTTGGCTTATTATGTGTTATGTATTTGCTTTAAATTAGATAGGTAGAAGTGTAATTGTAAATAAAAGTATTATTAAAAAAGGGGGTAATTTAATAAGTTTTAGATATTATACATATTGATAACTTATATTAATTGATTTAAAAAGCGACTTGAAATTTAATTTGAAAGATATTACTACTTCCTACAGATACTAATTTTGCAGAAGTATAGTCAAAACTAAATTTTGTAGCAGGATTTAAATGCCAATTAACACCAATAGTCATGTCGTTCAAAATCCCCCCTACAATAGATTTGTCAGAATAATCTGTAGATGAATATCTTGCAACAAGTTCAATAGCTCCAATTCCTTTTCCTGTTGGATTGAAGTTATATTTAGGAGAAACTCTTTTAAAATATCCTACTTTTTTAGAATAGTTCTTATGTTCACCCGTAAGAAAATAACTTGCTTCTATGTAATAACCATAAAAATTATAATTTTCTAATAAATTTTTTCTATTGACTTTAGAATGGATATACTCTGATTGTATAGCTAAAGAATTAAGTGTTAATGCAACCTCTATTCCTGTTAACTGTACATTATCAACTAAATCTATGATTCCCGTATTAATATAGCTAGTAAGTAAGTGAGCTTCGGGCCTAGACTCTAAACTGTATTTATTTTCGTCAGGAGTTCTATAGCTATATGCTAATCCTAAATGTAATAATTTATTTTTTTCTTTGTTCAAGAAGGGTAGTACTGTAATTCTACCTGTAAAATTATATTTATTCCCTACACTTGTTTTACCAAAGTTATCAGTATCTCTAAATGTACCAATAGCCCAAGTGAAATTTTCATGAAAAGCAGTATTAGAAAACATAAAACCATTATTTCTTCCAGGGGTTATATCAAAATTTGAAGCACGTTCAATAAATGACATGTCGTTACTACTATTGTACTGGTCAAGACCAAAAGGTTCTTTAAAATGCCCAATTGTAAATTTTCCTACGATGGGTAATTTATTAACTGAAATATAAATATCTTTAATTGTAGTTTCCCCTCCTGCAAAGTCTAGTTGTAACTTATAGCTAATAAAATTATAGAGACTACCAGTGTTATAAAAGCGAATTCTTCTAAACTCAGAACCGTTAAAAGGTTTTCCAAATAAGTTATCAATTACTTCGTCTTGTGAAGAAAAAGACCAATGTTGTTGAATTCTCCCTCCAAATTTCATTTTAAAATTACCATCATTGCTTTCTAAGTGATAACCTTTATTCCAAAATGATTTAAAATTTTGAGTTTCTTGTGCCCGAATAAGAATAAAATTAGCTAAAAAAAGAATTCCTGAAAAAAACAGTTTCTTTATCATTATTATTAATTTTCGTTTACTTTTAATCTTGCAGTAGCAGTAGTTTTTTGATTTGAAAAGTTGTCCTCTAAATATTTGAGATAACCTACAATAGCTATCATACCAGCATTGTCAGTTGTGTATTCAAATTTTGGTATATAAGTAGTCCATCCTAATTTTTCTTCATAAGATTTTAAAACGGTTCTTATTTCTGAATTAGCACTAACACCACCAGCAATGGCAACATGTTTAATTTTAGTCTCGTTGACGGCTTTTTTTAGTTTGTCAAATAAAATTTCAACAATAGTGTATTGAATTGATGCACAAATATCATCTATATTCTCTTTAATAAAATTAGGGTTTTCTTTTGTCTTTTTCTGAATAAAATAAAGAATAGCAGTTTTTAAACCACTGAAGCTAAAATTTAATTCATCAACTTTTGGTTTTGTAAATTTAAATGCATTTGGATTCCCCATTTTTGCATGTTTATCTATCAAAGGCCCTCCAGGATACGGTAATCCAAGAATTTTAGCGGATTTATCAAAGGCCTCACCAACAGCATCATCTAAAGTTTCTCCAAGAATTTCCATTTTAAAGTAATTAGAAATTTTTACAATTTGGGTATGCCCACCACTTATGGTTAAACATAAAAATGGGAATGATGGTTTTTGTTGTTTTTCATCGTCAATAAAATGAGCTAAAACGTGTCCCTGCATATGGTTAACAGCTATTAATGGAATATTTAAAGCTAGAGAAAGTGATTTTGCAAATGAACTTCCAACTAATAATGAACCCATTAATCCAGGTCCGCGTGTAAAAGCTATGGCATTTAAGTCTTTTTTGTCGATATTTGCTTGTTGAATTGCCTGTTGAATTACAGGTACAATGTTTTGTTGATGTGCACGAGAAGCTAATTCAGGAACAACACCGCCATATTTAGCGTGAATTTCTTGGGTAGCTATAACATTTGATAGTATTTTTCCGTTGCATATAACAGCGGCACTTGTATCATCACAGGAAGATTCAATACCGAGAATGTAGATAGGTTTATTTATAATCATTTAATAACAAATTAAGGCACGAAAATTGCCATAAAAAATGCAAATTTAGGGCATATCAAACGAATTAAAAAAATAGTTGTTAGAATTTTACTGATACTACTCCTTTTAATGGTTGTAGTAAGTATATTATTGTCTATACCTGCTGTACAAACTAAGTTGGGTAAAACAGCTACAAGCTACCTGCAAAAAGAGTTTGATGTGGATATTAATGTTGATAAAGTTGATTTGTCTTTTTTAGGAAATGTTCAACTTAAAGATATTTTAATAAGAAATCACCATGCCGATACCTTAATTTATATCCAAAATTTAACTACTTCTGTCTTTAATTATCGTAATATGGTGAATAGTAAATTGGATTTTGGTCAGATTTCATTAAACAGTTTTATTTTAAATATTAATACATACAAGGGAGAGTCTGATGATGCTTTAACCATATTTGTAGATAAATTTGATGATGGCGTTAAAACTGATAAACCTTCAGGGTTCTTATTAACTTCAACAAATTTGAAACTAAAAAATGGTTATGTTGAAGTTATTGATTATAATAAATTAACAGACAATCCATTATTTTTTAAAAATATTAATGGAGATACCAAAAATTTTAAAATACAAGGACCAAATGTATATACTAAAATAATAGATTTAAGCTTTATTGAAAATCATTCACTAAAAGTAAAAAGTTTATCGAGTGATTTTACGTATACCAAAAAATATATGCATTTTTTAAATACACGGTTAACAACTGAGGTATCTTCAATTTTAACAGATATAATTTTCATATATAAAAGAGAAGATTTTTCCGATTTTAATAATAAAGTTAAAATTGAGGCGAATGTTAAAAATGCAACAGTTTCAATAAGAGATTTAAAAAGTTTTTACAATGAGATAGGAACAAATGATGTATTGCATTTTACAACAAAAATTACAGGAACCTTAAATAATTTTACAGCGAAAAATCTTAAATTAACAACAGATAAACAAGCAATAATTAGGGGGGATTTAAATTTTAAAAATTCATTTAATCAAGGGGACGGATTTTCATTAGACGCGAATTTGACAAATTTAACGTCAGATTATTATCATTTAAAAACGTTATTGCCAAATGTTTTAGGGAAAACATTACCCTCATCATTTAAAAAATTAGGTAGATTTACCATAAGTGGTAAAACATATTTAACACCAAATTTAATCAATGCTCAAATAACAATAAATACTGATATTGGTACCACAATATCAGATTTAAAGTTAACTAATATTGATAATATTGATGAGGCTTCTTACCTAGGGCATATTAAAATTATTGATTTTGAACTAGGAGAAATTTTAGACGACCCTTTAATTGGTCAGCTATCTATGGAAGCTGATGTTGACGGTGAAGGTTTTACCTTAGAAAATATAAATACCTCAGTAAAAGGTACTGTATCTAAACATCAATATAAAAATTACACATATAGTAATATTACCATTAATGGAGTTGTAAAAAACAAACATTTTAATGGTGAAATGGAAGTAAATGATAAAAATATTAAACTTAACTTTAATGGGTTAGCTAATTTCTCTTCAGATGTTTATACCTTTAATTTTAAAACACTTGTTGACTATTGTGACCTTAACAAACTTAATCTTTTTAAACGTGATAGTATTTCAAATATTAAAGGAGATATTGATATAAAAGTAAAAGGAAACTCATTTGATGATTTGATTGGAACCATAAATTTTAAGAATTCATTATATACAAATCAAAAAGGAAATTATTTTTTTAAAGATTTTAATATTACCTCGTCATTTAAAGATAGTATTAGAACAATTACAGTTAATTCTTCAGAAATAATAAATGGGAACATTAAAGGAATCTTTAAATTTAATGAATTAAGTAAGTTAGCTCAAAACTCATTAGGGAGCATTTATTCAAACTACAAACCATTTAAGGTAACTGCAGGTCAATTTTTAGATTTTAGATTTAAAATTTATAATAAAATTGTAGAAGTTTTTGACCCCGAAGTAACACTTTCTACAAACACCCTAATTAAAGGTGAAGTGAATTCTGATGATAATTTATTTAAATTAACGATTAAATCACCTAAAATTGAAGCCTATACAACAATTATTAAAAATTTAAATTTACAAATAGATAATAAGAATCCATTTTTTAATACCCAACTTCAAGTAACTAAAATTCATACAAAATACTATGATATTGCAAAGTTACATTTAGTGAATAAAACACTGAATGATACGTTGTATTTTAGAACCCAATTTAGAGGAGGTATTAACAATACAGAAGATTACAATTTATCATTCTATCATACATTCAACAAAGAAAATAAATCTGTTTTTGGAGTTCAAAAGTCTGATTTAACATTCAAAAATAACAAATGGGTGATAAATCCTGAAAATAATTTTGAAAATAAAATAGTATATGAAAACAAAACGAAGATATATAAAATTAACCCATTTTTAATTACTTCTAAACAACAGCAAATTATTTTTCTTGGTGAAATAAATGATTCCATCTCAAAGCAGTTGAAATTTAATTTTAAAAATGTAGAGTTGGCAAATATTACGCCAAATATTGATAGTTTGAATTTAAAAGGAACCATTAATGGGACACTAAATTATAATCAATTACAAAAACAGGTGCAGCCATCAGCAAATTTGCTTATATCAAATTTTGATATAAACAATTCAAAACAAGGAGATCTAAAAATAAACATTGAAGGGGAAAATTCATTAAAAAAATACACTCTTGATATTTCATTAGAACGAGACAGTAATATTAACTTGAATGCAAATGGAAGTATTGATTTCACACCAAAGAAGCCTAAAATAGATGTAATTGTAGATTTTAATGAATTTAAATTAGATGCGTTCAGTCCTTTAGGAGAAGGTGTAATAAGTGATATTAGAGGATTTGTATATGGTAATGCACATTTAACAGGGTTATTAAATAACCCAACAATGGAAGGTGATTTATATTTAGATGAAGCAGGTTTGTCGTTTCCATACATCAATGTTAACTATGATTTTGAAGGAACAAGTATTATTGGGCTAAAAGACCAAAAATTTATTTTTGAAGATATAACTCTAAAAGATAGGGTTTACAATACAAAAGGGACTTTAACAGGAGTTTTAAAACATAGAAATTTTGATAATTGGAATTTAGATTTAAAGTTAACCACAAATAATCTATTAGTGTTAAATACAGTTGAAGAAGAAAATTCAGTTTATTATGGAACTGGGTTTATAAGTGGGAACGCAACTATTAAAGGTCCAACAGATAAGTTGGTCATTGATGTAGTTGGAAAAACGAAAAAAAATACTCACTTTGTAATACCAATTAGTGATGTCAAAACAGTTGAAAGTTCTCAATTAATACGTTTTGTTAATGCAAAAAAACTAGAAGAGAATGAAGAAAAAAGAAAGGCATTCCTTTCAGAAAAATTAAAAGGATTAACACTAAATTTTAATATTGAAGTTACAAAAGATGCCGTTGTTGAAATGGTATTAGATAAGGCAACAGGAAGTTATTTAAAAGGAAGCGGGACAGGAAACTTACAGTTGGAATTAGATACCAAAGACAAGTTTGATATGTATGGAGATTTTATTGTAGATAACGGTGTATATAATTTTAAATATGGTGGATTTATAAATAAACCATTTAAAGTAAAAAAAGGAGGTACTATCTCTTGGAGTGGAGATCCATATACGGCAGAAATTAATATTGAAGCTGTTTATAGAGTGTCAGCAAATCCAAAATCATTACTAGAAAACATTACTACTAATAGGAAAATTCCAATTGATTTAGTTACTCGATTTTCAGGAGAATTATTTAATTCCAAGCGTGAATTTGATATTGAAATTCCTAACTCTAGCTCTACAGTAGCGTCAGAGTTAGCGTTTAAATTAAATAATAATGATAAAAATTTAAAGACTATTCATTTTATGGCACTACTAGTTTCAGGCAGTTTTTATAATGAAAACGATTTAAGTGTAAATAGTAACGCTGCGCTGTATGGTACTGGATTTGATTTACTTTCAAATGCTTTCGATAATATTTTTAATCAAGGAGATAGTCGTTTTAAACTAAAACCTGTATACACGGTTGGAGAAAAAAATAAAGTAGATAATTTAAATATTGATGATCAATTAGCCATAGCTCTCGACTTTCAGGTAAACGACCGAATTATAATTAACGGAAAAGTAGGTGTGCCAATTGGTTCAAAAAAACAATCAAATGTAGTAGGTGAAGTTAATATTGAATTTTTAATGAATGAAGAAGGAACCTTACGTTCCTCGGTGTTTAATAGACAAAATGAAATTCAATATACAGAAGAAGAAGAAGGATATACACAAGGTGTAGGGATGACTTACCAAATAGATTTTGATAATGGAAAAGAATTATTAGAAAAATTAAGTTTAAAAAAGAAAAAATCAGATTCAATTAGTACAATAAAATTAATTGATACTCTTAAAATAGAAAATCAATTATTGAAGTTTAAAAATAAAAACATACACAAAAATGAATAAACCAACATTGGTAATTTTAGCAGCAGGAATAGGTAGCCGTTATGGGGGATTAAAACAATTAGATACATTTACTCCACAAGGAGATACTATTTTAGATTTTTCAATTTATGATGCAATCCAGGCGGGTTTTGGGAAAGTAGTATTTATTATTAGAAAAAGTATTGAAAAAGATTTTAAAGCATTTTTTAATAAAAAGTTAGAAGGAAAGATTGAAGTAGTATACGTTTATCAGGAGATAGACAATATTCCAGACAGGTTTAAAGATAATAATAGGGAAAAGCCGTGGGGTACAGGTCACGCATTATTAATGGCTAAAGAGGTAGTTAAAGAAAATTTTGCAGTGATTAATGCTGATGATTTTTACGGTAAAGAAGCTTTTGAAGTTATGGCTAAATCATTGAAAAAAATGGATGAAGATTCATATAATTTTAATATGATGGGATATATCTTAAAAAATACAATTTCTAATTATGGTTCTGTTTCAAGGGGTGAATGTAAAGTTGATGAAAAAGGGTATTTAACAGGTATCACTGAACGAACACATATTGAAAAAATAGATGGAGTTCTTAAATTTAAAGATGAAAATGGAAATTTTACTCCAATATCTGAAGATACCATTGTATCTATGAACTTTTTTGGGTTTACACCAAAGTATTTTGAAATTTCTAAAAGTTTATTTGAAAATTTTTTAGAGAAAAATTATAAAGAGCCAAAAACAGAGTTTTTTATCCCATTAGTGGTGAACTATGTCATTGTAAATAACATAGCTACAATGGAAGTTTTAAAATCAAATGCACGTTGGTTTGGAGTTACCTATAAACAGGATAAAGAACATGTAACTTTTGAAATTCAGAACTTAAAAGATAAAGGATTTTACCCAACAAATTTATGGTAATTAGTAATAAATAAATAAAATTCAATTAAAAGTTAATTTTCATTCAAAATTAAGTTATAATTTTGCCTTTCGACTTATGGGGAAAAAAATAAAAAAAATAGGAGTAATGACATCGGGTGGTGATGCACCAGGTATGAATGCCGCTATTAGAGCTGTAGTTAGAGCATGTTCATATTACAATGTAGATTGTATAGGCATTTATAGAGGGTATCAAGGTTTAATTGATGGTGATTTTGAAAATCTATCTGCTCGCCATGTAAGTAATATTATAAACAGAGGTGGTACTATTCTAAAAACTGCAAGATCTAACGAGTTTAGAACTAAAGAAGGAAGAGCCAAAGCATACCAACATCTTAAAAATGCCAAAATTGATGCTTTAGTACTGATTGGAGGAGATGGAACTTTTACTGGAGGAATGGTATTTAATAATGAATATAATTTTCCTTGTATTGGTATACCTGGAACGATAGATAATGATATTTTTGGAACAAACTATACTATTGGGTTTGATACAGCACTCAACACAGTTGTTGAAGTTATTGATAAAATAAGAGATACTGCAAGTTCACATAATAGGTTGTTTTTTGTTGAAGTTATGGGAAGAGACGCAGGTTTTATAGCTTTAAATGCAGGTGTTGGAGCAGGAGCTGAAGAAATTTTAATTCCTGAAGAAGATATGGGGTTAGATCGTTTATTGGAATCATTGAAACGCAGTAAACGCTCTGGAAAATCATCTAGCATTGTTGTTGTGGCAGAAGGAGATAAAATAGGTAAAAATGTTTTTGAATTAGCCGATTATGTTGAGGAAAACTTAAAGCAATATGAAGTTAGAGTTTCAGTTTTAGGACATATGCAACGAGGAGGTTCACCTAGTTGTTTTGACCGTGTTTTGGCTAGTAGGTTAGGTGTAAGTGCTGTTGAATTGTTGTTAGATGGTAAAACTAATTTAATGGTTGGTTTAATAAATAACAAAGTTCAAACTACCGATATGGAAAAAGCAGTAAAAGGACATCATACTATAAATAGAGAATTATTAAGAGTTAGTGATATAATGTCGATATAATAATATAAGATTTCCAATAGATTAGAATATATAATATGATTAAAATAGGAATAAACGGATTTGGTAGAATTGGACGTTTAGCGTTTAGATCTGCAATTAATAGAGAAAATGTTCAAATAGTTGCCATCAATGATTTACTTGAAATAGAACACTTAGCTTATTTACTTAAATATGATTCAGTGCATGGGCGTTTTAATGGTACAGTTGAAGTAAAGGAAGGAGCACTTGTAGTAAATGGAAGATCAATTAGAGTTACTTCAGAAAGAAATCCAGAAAATATAGGGTGGGATAAAGCAAATGTTGAGTTTGTTATAGAATCAACAGGTTTTTTTACAGAAAAAGCAAAAGCAGCATTACATATTAAAGGTGGGGCTAAAAAAGTAGTAATTTCTGCACCTTCAAAAGATGCCCCAATGTTTGTGATGGGAGTTAACAATAAGAACCTTTCAAAAGATGAGTTCATTTTTTCTAATGCTTCGTGTACTACAAACTGTTTAGCACCAATAGCCAAAGTTCTTAATGAGAATTTTGGTATTGTAGAAGGCTTGGTAACCACAGTTCATGCAGCTACATCTAGTCAAAAAACAGTTGATGGACCCTTAAAAAAATGGCGAAGAGGCAGGTCAGCAATTAATAATATTATACCAACTACTACAGGAGCGGCAAAAGCAGTTACTAAAATTATGCCAGAGTTACAAGGAAAATTGTTGGCTATGGCAGTTAGGGTTCCAACGGCAGATGTATCGTTGATAGATTTAACAGTTCGTTTAAAAAAACCGACTTCTTATAAAGAAATAAAAGAGGTTATAAAAAAAGCTTCAGAGAATGAATTTAAAGGGATTATAGGGTATACAGAAGATGAAGTTGTTTCGCAAGATTTTGTTTCAGAAACAAGAACTTCAGTTTTTGATGCTAAAGCAGGTTTAGAATTAAACCCTAATTTTTATAAAATTATATCTTGGTATGATAATGAATTTGGGTACGCAACTAAAATAGTTGATTTAATAGAATATGCAGCTTCACTTTAAATTAATATAGTTAA
>Ga0256834_1000570_pt1 | contig 26318 bp, 22 predicted proteins | sample 4281140metaG_FD_190536 | JGI IMG/M metagenome (GOLD analysis project Ga0256834, IMG submission 190536) | Hydrothermal vent microbial communities from East Pacific Rise, Pacific Ocean - 4281-140 | ecosystem: Environmental > Aquatic > Marine > Hydrothermal vents | place: Pacific Ocean: East...
GTTGCTGGCGTAACACATAAAGCCGAATGCCTAACCATGATAAATATAAACCACCTAGGCCAAATGCCACCTGCATGGCCATATTATGCGGTAATAAAAAGGCCAACATAACAGGCGTAAAGTGTAGCAGTTGCAACAGATTAAAATCGCTGTTCGCGGTTAGTAGCGGTTTACTAAACAGATAAAAGGTGGGGGCGACTAAAAACAAGAGTGCGACATAATAGGGAGTATGAATAAATGATGAACCATTCCCTAAATGACCTGAATCGAGCAAAAACAAGAAGTGAGATAACTGCAAACTAGCCAAAACACTGATTAATATAATGCCCATTACTTGAGCCAATCGTTGCTCTGTATAGTTTTCAGAATGAAAATGCGTCAGCGATAGACTAATGGCATAAAAAATTGAGTAGCCAGTAAAGAGTAAGGCAATATTTTCCATTAATAAAATGTGGCCTTTGTATGAGAGTATGGTGAGAGTAAAAGATACTGGGAGTGGTCACCTATTCGGATTCAAATCAAGAACCCACTTTCCCAGCGTCTTCCAATTTCAAAATAGCCTCTTTATAAATTAAAGCCGCTTGACTGTCTTTGCCTTCGGCTTCGTAGCACTTAGCTAAGGCGTGAAAGGTTTCCACTTCGGGTCTGATTTTTAGGCTCTCTTTTAGGTAGTTTTGCCCTCGTCCCCAAAGCTGTGCAGCGCAGGCTAAACGCCCTAAGGTGAGTAACAGTACGGGGTTGTTTTCATGCCCTTTTTTTAACCATGTTTCAGCCGTTTTAAGGCGCTCTACGGCCTCGCCCTGTCCAATGCGCCCGTATTGATACACAAGGCGGTCGTCCCACTGCTTTTTAATGGCTCTCTCTATAAGACCTGATAAGGTTTTTTCTTTTCCCCATGCTAAGGATTTTTCAACGTATTCGGCTAAAATTTTGGGGTAAATCTTACGCTCAGGGCTTATTTGATTCCATAAATGCGCTAACCCTTCTTGGTCTTTCATTCGCATGATTTTGCCTGCAAAGAGTGTATCTTCTAGCTCCGCTTGTTCTGCTTTGTTCATTGCACGAAATTTTTTCAGGCGAGGCAACAATTCACTCAGTGCATCCCACGCTTCCAATCGCTGTAAGATGTGTGCCAATTCAAGCAGTACGGTGGTATTTTGAGGATCTTGTTCCAAAAGTGTTTCTAAAATAACCCGTGCCACGTCAGGATCAGATTCAGACAGTAGTCTTGCCTCGATCAAGCCGATGGTTAAGCTGTCGTCCAGATAATTTTCTCGTGCTTGTGCAAGATAACGATCACGGCGTTTATGGGCTTTTTGATTGTGTGCCATTTTTGCGGCACTTAGGTAATGCATCAGCCCATCTTCGCTTTGCTTGGCACTTTTAATCAGCTCTTTTTCAGCCTTACCCCAATCACCATATTCCAGTGCAAGCATACCTTTTGCTAATGCCGTTTCGGCTTTTTTATACTGACTTAAACGACGATTTTTACGCCAAAATTTAGGCATGTTCCATAGGAAGCTAAACAGACGAATGGCAAAATAGATTGCCATAAACAGCAACACTAATGCAACCAGCACAAAGCTAACACTGGTTTCAATCACCCAATCGCCCCACACCATGGAGATCAGTCCACTATCGTGAATAAACAGTGCGGCTAACCCTGTTCCGACTAAAAAAACGATGGCAAAAATTAATATTAAACCCATTTGAACTCCTTATGCATACCTAACACCTAACCAATCAATTTTATCTTGAAACCTTTGATGCGCCCGTTTAAACATCGGCATAATTCAAAATAGCCAGTGGTTTACGTGCTTCAAAAGTATGGGTTAAAAAGGGTTTTAATTGTGCTTTAAATTGAGCACTGCTCTGCGGAAACGTTTGGTCTATGTAGGCTTGTAAATCTTGTACAGAGCGCATTAGCAACTCTGAGGAGCTTGAAACGATCGCCCAGTCAATTCGATCCACCAATAAGAGCGCACGCTGAATCAACACATCATGCAAAATAAGCGATTCCACTTGGGTAATTTCCTGTTCAGCATCGCGTTTTTTAATACTAACCATGCTGCCTAACGTCTGTTTAAGCTGTTCCAGTGCCGAATCAATTGTTAACGGAGACTCCGTTGCAGAATCGGAAGAAATATCCCCCCCCCCCTGTCCGTCAACAGGTGCCGAATGGTTGGCACTCAAATGTGAAGAGTCCAATGCCTGAATCGCTTGTTTTAAGCCTGTGGTATCTAATTTTTTCTGTAACGACTTGGTTTGATGGCGCTCTAAATACGCCAAATCTTGCGCAATGAGTCTTTCTAAACGATCAGCCTGTTCAATTTGACTCAGTGGAATGGCACTTTTTAAAGCCAACAACTGTGTACGACTCTGTTCAACATTGCCACGCAAAAGCCATTGTGTGTTTACCTCAGTCACCCACTGCTTAACTTGAGTGGGAGCGAGTTTTTCCGTTGTAACCGCTTTTGCTTCATTCTGACTGCGTTCAGCAGATAACGCTTGTTGCGTTGATTTAAAATCAAACAGTTCCGCAAGCTTGCCTGTCACCTCTTTTAGTTGTGACTGTAAATTTGCTTCGATTTGAGCAAATGCTTGTTTGGATTCATCGGTCGGTTGCAGGGCTTTTTCTGTGGTTTCGGCTAAATCTGATGCGCTTGAAATCACTTGCTGTACTTGCTCAACCGCTTGTGCGCTCAAAACACCCAGCTTTTCTTGCAACTGAGCCATCTGTTGTTCGGTACGGTGTTGCAGTTGGTCGATATCTGCTTTCGTAATCACTGGCTGATTTTCAGGTTGTGCAAGGCTGTGTTTTATAGTGGTATTAACCGACTGATTTAACCCCTCTTGCATCGCTAATAAGCGGGCATCCACCTCGTTAATTTGAGTATCCAAACGTACTTCTAAGGCCTGATTTTGCTGAGACAGCTGAGCAACTTTAGATTGCAAATCATTAATATGCTGAACTTGCCAATCCAAATCTTTACGGGTAAAAAATACCGCTGCGGCCACGGCGATTAACAGTGTTAACCAGAAAATAAACCCTTTTGATCTTGAAAAGAGTGAAGGCTTTTTTTCTGCTTTTTTAAGGGCACTATTTTTTTGAGGGTTACTGGTGGCGTTTTTTTCTGATTTTTCAGACGTTGCGCCCTGTTTTGCACCGAACGATTTTTTATCGTTTTCAGCTTGTTTCGGTGCTTGTTTTGATGCCTCTGCTTTTTTGTTTACTTCTTCTGGGCGTTGCGCACTCTCTTTACTTTCAGTGCTTTTAGTACTCTCTGAAGCAACCTTTACATCGTTTGCTGTCTTATTTTCTTTATTTTTTGACATTTTTTTTACCTAAATTATTATCCCGAATCCCCAGATAGAAAGATGAATTAGAGTGCAAGCAATTGATGTGCATAGTGAACTCAAAAAAGACAATGACATCTATTGGTGATGCATTCTTTTTTGAGTTTACTAGGCGCGTCAAGGGTTTGCGCTGTAAACGTATTTTCCATCTGGGGATTCGGGATTATTCTTTACCATAGACGGCTTCATCGTTAAAAGCGTATCAATAATACCTGCGTTACTCTGAGATGACACCACCAAAATGGTTCCACGCCACCCTTGATCCGACATAAACGCTTTAATTCGCTCACTAAACACCACGGTTGCCACTAAAAACGACCACTTTGAATGCGTTAACTGAGCATAGTCCGCATCAAACTCTATTATATTTTTCAGTAAATTTTGAATACTTTCAATACTGGTGATTAATAAAATGGGCGCGGGAGACGCTCTAAATTTTAGCCAACTTGAGCCACAAAAAGGGGCTGCAATACGTTGGTAGACCTCAAGCGATTGAACCTTTGCCCCACGCTCTTTTAATGTCTCTTCTAATAAAGTGCGTCCACCTTGTCCTTTTACAATCAAAATAGAGGCTTGATTCACCGATTGCATAACAGGGTGTGCCAATAAACTTTCACTGTCAAATTCCGTTTTGGACAATATCGTTAGGGGCAACTGATGCGCTATCCCATACTGCTGTGTGGCGCGTCCAATGGCGTACAACGTAACGGAAGCCGCTGGCGATGTTAATGCCTTAAGATAGTCGGAATAAAAAGGACTGTTTAAAAAACCTTGCACCGCGTTTGCACTGATAAAAATGATTTTATCAATGCCTGAAGATAAGTCAATTACCGCATTTTTAAACGTACACCATTTAATTTCAATGGTCGGGCATAAAATAACCTGCCCACCCTGCTTTTGAACGGCGTTTGATAAGGCCGCCGCCTGATGCGAAGGCCGAGTATTGAGCAGTGTAAATGGCAACAAATTCGACAAATACGTTACCCTTTATGAAGGTCAGATGCGTACACTTCATCTAAAATGGCTTTAGCGCCTTGATCCAATAGTTTTTCAGCCAACGCAATACCCAGTGCTTGCGCATCGGATTTTTTGCCTTGAATGTTGGCGGTTAAAATCTCAGTGCCATCCAGTGACCCCACCAACCCTCGAATGGAGATTTGATCGCCATCCAGTTCAGCAAAAACCCCAATCGGTACTTGGCAACCGCCTTCTAAACGGTGGTTCATGGCACGTTCAGCAATGGATCTAATTTCAGAATCTTCATGGTTTAACACTCGAATAATCTTTAAGGTTTCAGTATCTTTAGAAAAGTATTCAATCCCTAATGTGCCTTGCGTGACGGCTGGCAGACAAATCTCTGGGGAAATTTCATGGCGAATTCGATCGCCTAGCTCTAAACGTTGTAGTCCTGAGGTGGCCAATACAATCGCATCGTACTCGCCTGCATCTAACTTGCCTAAACGCGTGCCAACATTGCCGCGTAAATCACGAACATCTAAATCTGGACGCACCGCCATGAGCTGTGCTTTACGTCGCAAGCTCGACGTACCTAAAATGGCGCCTTGTGGCAACTCATCAAACGTTGCGTATTTATTGGAAACAAACGCATCGGTGGGCGAGTGACGTTCTAATAACGCACCCAGTGCAAATCCTTCGGGCAGTTCCATCGGCACGTCCTTCATGGAGTGAATCGCAATATCCGCATCGCCATCCATCATGCGGTCTTCCAGCTCTTTGGTAAACAGACCTTTGCCGCCAATTTTAGCCAAGGGCACGTCTAAAATTTTATCGCCCTTAGTGGACATAGGCAGTAGGATAATTTCAAGTTCTGGGTAAACTTTTTCAAGCTCTGCTTTTACAAATTCAGCTTGCCACATGGCCAGTGGGCTTTTACGGGTTGCGATTCTTAAGGTTTTTTTCATGCTGTTTTCCAAGTTAGTGTTCTGAGTAAAATAACTCAAAAAGTCTTATCCCGAACCCCCAGATAGAAATGCGTTTATAGCACAGACCCTTGACGCGCCTAGTAAACTAAAAAAGAACGCATCACCAATAAGGTGACATTGTCTTTTTTGAGTTCACTATGCACATCAATTGCTTGCACTCTAATTCGCATTTCTATCTAGGGGTTCGGGATTTTTTTTAATGATGATCTCATTTTACTGAAAATTACGCGAACGTTTTCGTTAAAATACCAACTTATGAACACTTTATTTCCCCCCCCCCTATTTGCGTTGCTTATTTTCAGTGTCTTAACATGGGGTCAAGCGGTGGCACAATCAAACACACACATGCCACAACATACCTACTTTAAAGAGGCCGTAAACTTACAAACACTGGGAACGTTATCACAACAAAAACAATTGCCCATCCTGCTAATGTTTGGCGCAGAATCTTGTGACTATTGCAAATTATTAATTCAAGATGTATTAGAACCCATGGCCTTAGGTGGAATATACGAAGGTAACGTGGTCATCATGCGCCATGTGGGAATTGATGAGCAAGCGCTCATTCCTGACTGGAACGGTAACTTAATTAAAAAATCCCAGTGGGCATACCAATTAAATGCCGACTTAACCCCCACCGTTTTATTTGTGGATGCCACGGGTAAAGAAGTTGCCCCTCGCATCATTGGTATTTCTGAAATTACACTGTACGCGGGGTTAATTCACCAACGCTTAAACACCGCTTACCAAACCATGGGGCTGAATAAACAGATCCCCGCCACCCCTGAATTACTCTATCTTAAAATGAGAACCCAATGAGCAACGAGCACAACCAACAAAAACTCTCCAGCGCACGTTTTAGCGAATCAACCGATGCCTTTGTCGAAGCCTTTACCGCCTCCATTCAATTTGACCAACGCATGTACCGCCAAGACATTCAAGGCTCTATTGCACACGCCAAAATGTTAACCAAAGTGGGTATTTTAAATGAGACAGAGTTAAGAGAAATCATCAAAGGCTTGCAACAAGTTCAAACAGAAATTGAGGCGGGGGAGTTTAATTGGTCAATTCAGCAAGAAGACATTCACATGAATATCGAGGCACGTTTAACCAGTATTATTGGGTTAACGGGCAAAAAACTGCATACGGGTCGTTCTAGAAACGATCAAGTGGCCACCGATATTCGTTTGTATATTCGTGATGAAATTGATTTGATTTTATCCGAGCTAAAACGCTTTCAAACAGGGTTAATTCAACTGGCAGAGCGTGAAGCCGACACCATTATGCCAGGCTTTACCCATTTACAAACCGCACAACCCGTGACTTTTGGGCACCACATGTTGGCGTGGTTTGAGATGATTAAACGCGATGTTGAACGCCTGCAAGACTGCCGTAAACGCGTCAATACTTCACCGTTGGGTTCTGCTGCTCTGGCAGGAACCACTTACCCCATTGACCGTGAATTTACTGCCAAGCTATTAGGTTTTGAACGCATTACCGAAAACTCATTAGACGGTGTATCCGACCGTGATTTTGCCATTGAATTTACCGCGTTTGCCGCGACCTTAATGATGCATTTATCGCGTTTTTCAGAAGAGTTGGTGCTGTGGTCGTCGGCACAATTTCAATTTATTGATCTGCCCGATCGCTTTTGCACAGGTTCGTCCATTATGCCGCAAAAGAAAAACCCCGATGTACCCGAGCTGGTGCGCGGTAAAACAGGACGGGTTTATGGCCATTTAATGAGTTTATTAACGCTGATGAAATCCCAACCATTAGCCTACAACAAAGACAACCAAGAAGACAAAGAACCACTGTTTGATACGGTCGATACCGTACGTGGTAGCTTGCGAGCCTTTGCTGATATGATTCCTGCCATTATTGTGCAAAAAGAGATGACCTATGAAGCCGCCAAACGAGGCTTTTCAACCGCCACCGATTTAGCCGATTATTTAGTGGGCAAAGGGTTAGCATTTCGCGACTCTCACGAAGTAGTGGGATTGGCTGTGGCGCACGGTATTAAAACTGGGCAAGATTTATCGGAGATGTCATTAGACACGCTGCAAACCTTCTGCGATAAAATCACCGACGATGTCTTTGATGTCTTAACACTGGAAGGCTCTGTGGCGGCAAGAGATCATTTAGGTGGAACCGCACCCAATCAAGTGAGAGCGGCCGTGGCGCGAGCTAGAGTGTATTTAGAAGAAGGTTAAATTTATCCCCCCCCTCTATAATTTCTAGCAACGCCAAGCTCTAATCTACAGTATGAAGCCAATAGGCACACATTTGTGCTAGAATAAAATAACTATGAAGACTTACAATTGGAATGCTATTAAAAATAAAACGCTCATTAATGAAAGGAATATTTCATTTGAGAGCGTCATATTTCACATCCAAAATAATGGGTTAATGGATGAAATTAAACATCCAAATGATAAAAATTATCCTAATCAGCGTATATATATCGTCAACATTGACGATTACGCCTATTTGGTTCCTTATGTAGAATTAGATGATGAAGTCTTTCTTAAAACGATTATTCCAAGTCGCAAAGCAACTAAAAAGTATTTAGGAGTAAAAAATGAAAGAGATTAAACTTGATCAATACGAAATTGACATTTTAGATGCGTATGAAGCGGATGAATATGTATCTGTGATGACGGCAGAACGAAAAGCAGAAATCCAGCAGATTGCTGAAAATACATTTAAAAAAGACAAACGAATCAACATTAGAATCTCTAACCGAGATCTGATTGCAATACAAAAACGCGCATTAGAAGAAGGCATTCCTTATCAAACCTTAGTTTCAAGCATTCTCCATAAGTATGTTTCTGGTAGCTGGCGAGATCTTACTGCGCATAAAGCAAATTAACAAAAATGGCTAACGTTATTAAAAAGTATAAATAACGATGCAATTAGATCGCTTTCTCTGTAAACACGCAGACTACAGTCGTAAAACGGTGTTGCAGTTGCTCTCTCAACAACAGGTTAAAGTGGATGGTCAAACCATCCAACACCGAGAATTTCTAGTCACTCAATTTTCTCACATTGAGGTGCAGGGCAAAACCATTCAACGCCATACGGCACGCTACTACATGCTCAACAAACCCGCAGGGTTTTTAAGTGCCACCACCGATCCTGTGCATCCTACCGCCTTAACATTGTTAACGGGCATAGACACCTCTGATTTACACATTGCGGGACGACTTGATCGTGCCACCACGGGGTTATTGATTCTGACCAATGACGGTAAATGGTCTCGACAACTTACCGAACCCAAATCGGTTAAAGCGCAAAAAATACCCAAGGTTTATTTTGTCGAAACGGCTTATGCCATCTCTCCCACCACCGCACAGCGATTTGCAGAGGGCATCTATTTTAAAACCGAAGATACCACTACCAGCCCAGCACAACTTGAAATCATCTGTAAAAAAACTTCTCGGCTTACGATTTACGAAGGGCGTTACCATCAAGTGAAACGAATGTTTGCGGCGGTGGGCAATCGTGTGGTGAATTTGCATCGAGAAAAAATGGGAAAAATTTCACTGGATCCTACTCTTAAATTAGGAGAATTTAGAGCGCTTACGTTAAACGAAATTGATTGGATATTGTAATACCTAAATCCAAACTTAGAAACATAACCGAACTGAAAATTAATTAAAATTATCGCGTTAATTAACCCATTAAAAAATGAAGTCCCTTCATAAAGTCTCAATATTTTTTATCTTGTTTATGAGATGACTACCCCCATATATTCAGTATAATCATTTTTTTATTCTTTAATTTTGGGTGATGCTACCATGTCGGATACGTTACAAAATGCTTCAGAAAACGCCCTTATCAACCGTTTTCAAGCCTTACAAACACACATTAATGAACACATTATTGGTCAACCTCATTTAACCCAACGCTTGTTAATCACTCTGTTATCGGGTGGTCATCTATTGGTAGAAGGCCCACCGGGGTTAGCCAAAACCAAAGCCATTAAGGTGCTTTCCAGCCTACTAGAAGGTCAATTTCATCGTATTCAATTTACGCCTGATTTACTGCCTTCAGACATTACCGGTACCGACATTTATCGCCCTGAAACAGGCGAATTTGAATTTCAAGCGGGGCCTATTTTTAATAATTTAGTCTTAGCCGATGAGATTAACCGTGCACCAGCTAAAGTACAGGCCGCTCTGTTAGAGGCGATGGGTGAAGGTCAAGTGAGTGTCGGAAAACGCACTCTGCCGATGGAAAAATTTTTTATGGTCATGGCCACGCAAAACCCACTGGAACAAGAGGGAACCTACCCGCTGCCCGAAGCGCAATTAGACCGCTTTATGATGCACGTTAATATTGATTACCCAGATGCGGAAAGTGAGCGTAAAATTTTAGATTTAGTGGAAGATGAAGCCAGAGCGGTCTTACCCACCCTATTTGAACCGTTAACCCAAACAGACCTATTTGCCGCACGCCAAGCCATTTTAGACATTCACATGGCGGAAGAGATAAAAACCTATATTGTGGAACTGGTGATCGCTACCCGTGAACCACAAAAATACAGTGGCGATTTAGCCAATTTAATTTCCGTTGGGGTGAGTCCTCGTGCCACCATTGCGCTGTCACGTTGTGCTCGTGCGCACGCATGGCTGCAAGGTAAAGATTTTGTCAGCCCCGATGACGTTCAAGCAGTGGTACACGATGTCTTTCGCCACCGTCTGTTATTGAGTTTTGAAGCGGAAGCGCAAAATATTAGCGCCGATCAAGTCATCAACCAAATACTTAGCTTTGTGCCAACGGTTTAATGGACAAAAGGAAGCACTAAACTATGTGGCCATTTTTTCCTAAAAAGACCGTCTCTCACCCCTCTCCCAAGCCAGTAGAAGAGTCGCCTGCCTCAAATAATCTATACAGCCAATTGGATGAATTGGTGGCCTTTAGGTTCCACGTGAAACAAAAAAAACTAGCACACCAAAATAGATTAATGTCGAGCAGTTCAGGCAGTCACCATGCTTTACGCAAAGGCCGAGGCATGACCTTTAGTGAGGTGCGTCAATATCAACCAGGCGATGACATTCGTCACATTGATTGGCGAGTGACCGCTCGCACCCAAAAACCACACACCAAAGTCTTTATTGAGGAGCATGAACGCCCCATTATTTTAGTCACCGAACTGACCCCAGCGCTATTTTTTGGGTCGCAAACTCGTTTAAAAATTAATCAGGCATTGAACATTTCCGCCATTTTATCGTGGGTGGCACTAAGCCAAAATGAACGGGTGGGCGGGTTAAGTTTTAACCATCAACACCATCAGTGGGTTGCCCCCAAACGCAGTCAAACCACTGTGCTAACAAACTTACAAAAAGCGATTCAACTGCACACAGAAGTGCAATACCCAGCCGAATTTCAGCCGCTCTTTTGGCAAAACAGCCTTAAAAAACTTAACCAAGTGGTTAAACCTGGTAGTAAGATTTTTTTAATAGGCGACCTATTACAACTGAGCCAAACCAGTCGTAATTATTTGCAAAAATTACGCCGTCATAATGACATTGTGGCTCTGTATATTGTAGATCCACTGGAAAAATCATTGCCTAATTTAGGCTGGTTGAGTTTAAGCCAACACCGAAACAGCGATGCGATGCTCAACTTAGACAGCTTTAATCCCAAAACACGAGAGTGGTACGCCCAACGCTATCAAACCCAATGGCAAGAAGCCTTTAAACAATTTACCCAGCTCAATATCCCCTTGCTGGAGATCGCCAGCGATGGCAACCCTGTTGAACAATTAAACCGCTATCGAGTCATTGTATGAAGTTAACCGAACAACAACAGCAACTCTTAAACCAGTTGCAAGACATTCAACTGCCCGACCCTATTGGTTGGTGGCCACTCTCTTATACGTGGTGGTTGCTTATTTTTATGGTGGGTTCTTTACTGGTCGGGCTTATTTGGTACTACCTAGATCAAAAAAAACGCAACGCTTACCGCACCGAAGCACTGGCGTATTTGAGTACGCTTGAAAACCAACCAGATAACCCTAATCAACAACTATTAGAGATAAACCGCTTACTGAAACAGGTGGCTCTCACTTGCTACCCTAGAACCGAAGTGGCGGCATTAAACGATCAAGCGTGGTTGGACTTTTTAGCCAAAACCGCCGCGCACGTAAAGCAACCAGACCACTTACTGGCGATACTGCAACGTGGCTATCAACCGCCTAGCCAAGACCCAATACAAACCCAAGAAGCTCAATACGCCTTAAACCAATTTAAACAGTATGCCCAAGCATGGATTAAAGGACACCATCAATAATGGACTGGAATTTGAATCATTTTAACCATTGGATTTCGCTATTAAGTGATGTGGAATTTCTGTGGCTGTGGGTCATCGCTTTTTTACCACTTCCTTGGCTCATTCACCGCTTTGTCAAACCCGCTAAAAAAGAGCAACGCCCGCTATTAGCCCCCCATATTGTGCAACGTTTATCGCAGCAGTTGCCCCCCTCTTTGCTGGTGCAAACACAAAATGACACCCAACGTATTCCACTGTTGTTCGCTCTGCTCTGGTGTCTGCTTATTTTAGCGGCAACACGCCCCGTACTCTTTATGAGCCCCAATCCATTTGAAGTCAGTGGTAAAGAGATGGTTATTGCCGTAGATCTCTCTGGCAGTATGCAGAAAGAGGACATGTATTTAGGCGGCTACGATGTTGATCGCCTTACGGCGGTTAAAGCCGTGGTTTCCACCTTTATTGAGCAGCGTCAAGGCGACCGTATTGGGTTGATTGTCTTTGGTACCCAAGCCTTTTTACAAAGCCCGCTCACCTACGATTTAAACACCGTTAAAACCCTGCTCAACGAAACCGCGATTGGCATGGCAGGCAATAACACCGCCATTGGCGATGCCATTGGATTAACCCTAAAGCATTTAAAACCCAACCCTAAAACCCAAAAATACGACAATGCCGTATTAATTTTATTAACCGATGGCTCCAATACCGCAGGGCAAGTTGATCCACTGCAAGCGGCTGAAAAAGCCAAAGAGATGGGGTTAAAAATTTACACCATTGCGGTGGGTCGTGTTACCCACCGTACAGGGCTTGATCTCTTTTTAGCTGGCAAAACCGACATTGATGTCGAATCACTCAAACGCATTGCCAAGTTAACCCATGGGCAGTTTTTTCAGGCCAACGACACCCAACAACTCAGTGAAATTTATCAATACATTAACCAATTAGAAAGCACCGAACACGAAGTCTTTAACTACCGAAACCGCTCCGAACTCTATGTGTGGCCATTAGGCTTGGCATTTTTAATCAGCCTATTATTGGCTCAAGGCTACCTTAGAAAACAAGGGGGGGGGAAATAATATGAACGAACTCGTTAACTTACAGTTTTTACGCCCTTACTGGCTATTGGCGCTGTTACCTGTTGCTTGGTTATTATGGAAACTGTGGCAAATCAAACAAAAACAAGGCGCATGGCATAAAGTCATTGCCCCTCAGTTTCAACCACTGTTGCTGGGTAACAAGGCAACCAAACCGCATACGCTCACCCATACACTCGGGTTTGTTGGCTTCGGCTTGATATGGCTCATTACCATTATTGCGCTGGCTGGGCCCTCCACCCAATCGGTCGAAATGCCTGCACAAAAAAATCAGCAAGGTACCGTCATTGTCTTAGATCTATCACTCTCCATGTTGGCCGACGATCTTTCGCCCAATCGTTTAGCGCGAGTAAAATATAAAATCACCGATCTGCTGACGCAACACCCTGAACTAGCCATTGGATTAATCGGTTACGCAGGGTCGGCACACACCATTTCGCCCATCTCAGAAGACAACCAAACCTTACTGAGTTTACTGCCCGCGTTAAACCCTGTGCTCATGCCCCGTTACGGTGCCAAACCACTGTTAGGCTTTCAAAAAGCGGATGCACTCTTTAAAGGTTCACACATCAATCATGGCCACATTATTTGGATCACCGATGACATTGAGCTGCATGAAGTACCACAACTTAAACAGTGGATGCAAAACCACGATTACAGTGTGAGTATTTTAACCGTGGGAACGCCACAAGGTGGTGCGGTGCATATACCCAACTACGGACTGCTGAAAGACGACAATGGCAACATTATTTCCCCCCCCTTCCCTCTCGAACGCTTTCAGGCGTTTGCAGACGTAAGTAACGTGACGCTAAGCCATTTCAATATCAGCGATCAATCCTTAAGCCCGCTATTGCCTCCTGCATTACCCGCATTGAGCCAAGCCAAACAGAGCGATCAAGACGAGATGCGCCTCGTGCTCCCTCTAGATCAAGGCGTTTACCTACTGCTGTTATTACTCCCTTTAGTCGCACTGCTGTTTCGTCGTGGTTGGGTATTGAGCCTATCTGCTTTGAGCCTGCCTTTGGTTGGACTGCTCTCGGCCAGTGTACTGTCCGCAGGGCTGTTTATGCCCCAAACCAGCTACGCGGAAGAGCCATTGCCCTCTTTTAGCGAGGCCTTTAAAACCCCCGATCAACTTGGCTATCAAGCCTGGCAAGAAAACAATTTTAAAGCGGCTGAACAACTGTTTGAAGATCCACAATGGCTTGCCAGTAGTCTGTATAAACAGGGAAAATACGCAGAGGCGGCAGAGCTGTTTCGTCAAGACACCAGCCCTAAAGGCCATTACAACCTAGGCAATGCCTTAGCCAAAAATGGTGATTTGGAAGCCGCTAAACAAGCCTATGAAACTGCCTTAAAACAGCAACCAACCTTTGCTCAAGCGCAACAAAACTTAGACATTATTAAGCAACTTTTGGCGCAACAGCAAAAAAAACAAAAATCACAAAAAGAAAACGAAAAGAGTCAAAGTAAGGAGGAAAAATCAAATGACTCTGATCAATCACAAGAGAAGAATCAAACATCAAATTCAAGCGAGAACCCACAAAATCAATCGGAACAACAAGAGGGGTCTAACTCAGAAAATCAATCCGATTCTAACTCTAATCCCAAAGAGGGAGAAGATTCAAACCAACCAGATCAAAACAAAGAGAGTGAATCCAGTAATGACTCAAACAGCGACAAGCAAAACGGTGCTGAACAAAAAGAGGGGTTAAAAGAGGATAAAGCGTCTCAACCCAATCAAGACGCTCAGGAGAGTGACTTAAAAAATGAAACCGTTCCACAGCCCTCAGAAGACAAAAATCAACCATCTGATGATGAGGGTTCTGACCAAGACCGTGTTCAAAATTCAGAGTCCAGCGAAGCGCATCAACCACAAACTGAGCGCAATGCTGGCAAGCTAGGCGAACAACACAATCCAATATCGCCTACCCAAAAAACACAACCCCTAAGTGCAAAAGAGCAAGAACAACAACACGCCATGAAAAATTGGTTAAAACAGATTCCAGATGAACCTGGATTATTTTTAAAACGAAAATTTGAGTATCAATATCAACAACAATCGAATCAACCTCAGTCGGCTCAGGATGAGAAACAGTGGTAAAGACAATGAAAAACACAAACACAATATTTTTTACCCCCCCTATTCACACGAGATTCATCGCCATTATGATTCTGCTGATGTTGCCCATACTCAGTTTTGCCAAAAGCTTAACCGTCTCAGCCGATCGCCAAACCATTGAGATGGGCGATATTATTACGCTCATTATCCAAGCCGATTTTCAAACCCGTGGCAGTCAATTGGATTTAGAGAACCTTAAAGATCAATTTGAGATATTGGGTCGTCAACAGAGTAATCAAATCAGCATCATCAATGGTCAATTTAGCTCCAGCACTCAGTGGCAAATCACTCTGCTTGCCAAGCAAGAGGGCGAACTGATTGTACCGCCACTGCGCATTGAAGGGGTTGAAAGTAAGCCTTACAAAATCAACGTACTGCCCGCACAAAAAAAATCCGCCAACGCACGCGGTAACTACTTTTTAGAGACGGGGCTAAGTAAGCAAAAAGTGTACGTACAAGAAGAGGTGCTTTACAGCTTAAAGTTCTATTTTTTAGGTGCATTTCAAGGAAACATTCGACCACCAACCTTTGAAAACAGCCTAACCGTAACGCTAAAAGAGCAAGATGTTTATGGCAAACAAGTGAACGGAAAACACTATACTGTGTATGAATGGTTGTATGCGGTGTACCCACAACAAAGTGGATCACTCACCATTAAAGGACCTATTTTTTCAGGCATTCATCAATATCGAAACCGCCAAAAAGGCATTCAAGAGGTGGCTGAAAATCAAACGCTAACGGTGTTACCTGAACCCACACAACAGAAGAAAAACCCTAACGATCCATGGCTACCCGCCAAGTCCTTAACCCTGTCTGAAACGTGGCAATCGCTACCCAATACATTACGCGTAGGCGACAGCTTAACGCGTACCTTGCTCTTAGAAGCCCAAGGGTTACGTGCCAGCCAACTTCCCGCCCTGTCCACTGAAAATCAACAAGGCTTTAAGGTGTATAACGATCAACCCGTTACCGAAGAAACACTTGCAGAACAAGGGATTTACAGCCAGTTGCAACAAACTCAAACCCTTATTTTGACACAGGCAGGCCAGATTACCCTACCTGAACAGCATATTAACTGGTTTAACACACAAACCAATACCATAGAAACCGCCACGCTTAACGCCCGTACCTTAACGGTACTGCCCGCTCTCAATGCCACACCATCTCATTCAAATACAGCAGCGCTCAACCCAACAGATAATAAACAGCCCCCCTCTTACCAGCCTCCTGAAAATGCTATAGACGAAAAGGTTTCACGTGAAACCTCATTTATTTGGCCGTTGATTACCAGCCTATTAGGCTTTGCATGGTTTATCACCTTAGTTTTATGGCGTAGACAAACTAAAAGTCTTAAGGCGAAATTACAACACCTGAACGCTCAAAATCCCCTTGAAACGCAATCGCCTTTAGGTCAAACAACACAAACACTCGCACTCTGTCATAGCAATGAAATGCCAACACCCAGCGTATTTTACAATCAACTCAAAATACAATTAAAAGAGCGATATTCAATTAACACTTTTAATAAACTGGAAAACAGCGATCTAAAACAAGCCATTTACCAACTGGAAGCCCACCTATTTTCAAATGCTGATTTGGCTGAAAACACCCTGAAAACCATCTGTACACACCTTGAAAAAATAGCAAAAAAATCCCCCCCTCCCTCTCAAAAAAAGGGCAAACAATTGGCCTCGCTTTATAAGCATTAACGCATAAAAAAGGCACTCAATTGAGTGCCTTAAATTTTAATAACCTATACCTTCATTTCTAAATCGTCTTAAATAACTGATGAAATTGATCACTTATTCTTTGTTGTTCAAGGCTTGAGTCGCTCTCTAATAAACGCTTAGTCAGTTGATAAGCGGCGGTGGTAAGCTCCTCCATTTTTTGAATCAATGTTTGATGTTGTGTTTCAGATAACCTATTTTGTACCGCATATTTTTCTAACGACGCTTGCAGTAGTGCACGATCGTTCGCGACCATCGTCTCAAAGGTTTTGGAACTCAACTCTACGTTTTTAAGCTTCAATACATCGGTATTATTTATTCGTGCATCAAGGTATTGCTTATACTGATTGATTAATGCCTTATCGTCCTCAATCACCAGTGCATTATTGGTGTCCATAAAGTAACTACGCACATCTAAGTTGGCCGATCCAATCACCAACGCATCATTAAATAAGGTGACTTTACTGTGCAGTGACAGTGGTTGCTCTTCTGTTTTTTGGTATTCAAAATAACGAATGGTCGCGCTTCTGTTTTTATTAAACTGTGCTGTGTAAAAATCCGCAAAGGCTTTCAAGCTATGGCTTGCTAAAATATTAACGGGCACTAAATCGGTGGTGTCTACCGAGTTAGTCATAATGTTTAACGTAACGTGACGACAATCATTGGAGCCATCAACCAAGGCTTTAAATGCCAATATCATATTAGGGGGGGGGAAAAAATAGGCGTTATAAAAATAGACCTCTCTAGGAGATTTATCCTCAGTAGAACACTGTTCTTTTAACTTGCTTAACCAGTAAGCATGAATATTTTTATTACTCCGCAACGCTTGATTATACGTTGTACCAAACTGTCGTTGCTGATCGTTCGTACCATAAGGCAAGTTTTCAAGATACGTTGCAATTGCCATAGGCGCAACGGAAAAAGATGGAAAATTGTTAGCAAATGTACTAGAGGGTTGGTACTCCGCTTGATAGGTTTCTTGGTTTTCTTTTAGCTTAGTTTTTTCAAGATCAATACGTGTTTCCAAGCTTAAATTCACTCGCTTTAACCAATCGGTACGACACCCCTTTAATTGAAAAGCTTCTAAACACGCATCATTTGCCCAATACCAATTGGCAATAAAATCATTGGGTGCATGCTCTCGAACTTCTGACAACGAAGCGGTGCGAACAAAAGACCACAACGTTTCAAAATGGTGCTGCATTTTACGACTTGGCTCGGATAAATGAATGGTTAAATCGGTATCCATAAAAGTGTATTTTGCACTCAGTGAGTTTGGATGCATGTGGTAGGCATCTTCAATGTTTCGCCCCCCTAACATAAAAGATTGGTTATCGACCAGTAGCAATTTATGGTGTGTGTAATCGGTAAAAAAGTCCCAATCTCTTGCCGCTTCGTCTATATTTTGTCGTTCAATAGGCAAAAACTGCGAAAAAGAGGCATACACAGGGTTTAATGCATCGCCATAATGTTTGAATGCCAGTGCCGTTTTAATACGGTTAAACACCCTTTGGTAAGCAGGTCCAGTGCGCGATTTCCAATACGTTTTACCAAAATGTTTGAACTGTTTAACTTGAATTAAATTTTCCTTACTGCCTATTACACTCAAGTGGTCAATGGATACATTTTGACCTTGTTCAATGGCAAGGGTCATGGCGTCGGTATTTTTGCCATAAAATCCAGATAAAAATAGACCCGATTCTGCCATGTTTATATTGGAAATATTGAGCGATTCTGCCGATACTCCCTCTATTCTCTCCGTTTGAAAAATTCGTTCAATCTTGGCCAGTTTTTCTTTACTGCAAGCTTTTTTATCCGCTCTGGGTGCAGAATCATTGCAACCTAAGGTCATGTATACGGCATCTTTAATCATATTTTGAGTTGGGCGGCCGTAAAAACGCACGCTTAAATCCCCCCCTCCTTCTGCTTCCAGCATAGAGAACCAATCTAAACGACTGTAATTTGTGACATAGTCCACCAATAAACGAACCTTTACCCCTCGTTGACTAGCAGCAATTAAATGACTCGCCAATACCGACGAACTGTAGTCGTCTGAAAAGATAAAATACGCCAACTCAATGGACTTTGTGGCTTGATTAATCAACGCAAGTTTTTCTTCAAACGCCTGTTGATTGTCGGTAATAACCGTACCCGAATCAATCACAAGTGGACTGACTTCACCCGCAGGGTCACTTAAAATAAGACTGCTCTGTTTTACATTAAGTAACTGACAACCGCTTAACAAAGAAAGCGATAAGCAAACGGAAGCAATTTGAACCATTTTTTTCATGATGAAGCCTTTATTTTTTTACATCTTATTTTATACGCAATTCATCATATCAAAAAAAAAGCACTCCATTGAGTACCTTTTTGATTTTGTTTATAATAATTCAGTTCACCTCTATTTAACTGAATCAAAGTTCTGCTCTGCCAATTTTTGAACCTCTGGATAATTGGTTTTTCCTGTGCCTAATACGGGTACTTTTTCGACTAAAATCGTGGTTTTGGGGATCAATAATTCAGATAACTGTCTCTTTTTAGCCGCTTCAATAATCGTGCTTCTAGATAAACTTGGATCGTCGGTCACCAACACCAAACGCTCTCCTTTACGCTCATCTTCTACAGAGACGACTACATGGTGTCCTTCAGGGCTAGCTTGATTAATATAGGCCTCCACGGCGGTTAGAGAGACCATCTCTCCACCTATTTTAGCAAAGCGTTTGGCTCGCCCTTTAATCCAAATAAAGCCATCTTCATCCACGTCCACAATATCCCCTGTATCATGCCAACCCTCTTTTGGAGGCAACAAAACACCGGGATTATCTGGCATTAAATAGCCTTTCATAATATTAGGCCCTTTTACAAATAAACGACCGCCTTCGTCAATACCATCAACTGGTTCTAAACGATAAGCGATGTCTGGCACAAATTGTCCCACCGAACCGTCTTTATAAGCCAAAGGGGTGTTAATGGATAATACTGGCGTGGTTTCTGTGACGCCATATCCTTCAAAAATGGGTTTATAGTATTTATCAGCATACAGTCTTCTCGTTTCTGGACGCAAACGCTCCGCCCCAGCAATAAGCCCTTCCATGCTGTAAAAATCATACGGATGGGCTTTGCGAGCATACCCCGTATAAAAGGTATCGGTTCCAAACATCAATTTGACATTTTTTTGGTAGGCCATTTCAGGCACAATCGCATAATGAATGGGAGAGGGGTATAAATAGACTTTTGCACCGCTTAAAATAGGCCATAACATACCCGCTGTTAAACCAAAACAGTGAAAAATAGGCAATGCATTTAAAATCGTCTCCCCTGGCAACAATGTTATCATGGAACGAATTTGTGCAATATTGCTGTTAATGTTTTGATGTGATAACACCACGCCTTTGGGTGTACCTTCTGAACCCGAAGTAAACAGAATAACCGCCGACTTTTCAGGATCAACCCGAAACCCAGGTAGTTTTTTTGGGCAGGTTAACAGCCCCGATATTTTTTCCCCCCCCCCTATCTTCTCTTTAATGTCTTCCAAGTAAATAAAACGTACTTCATTTTTTAACGACTCAATCAAAGGTTGCAACTCAAATACCTCTACAAATTTTTTAGAGGTAATAATACTTTTAAGTCCTGCGGTATCACACGCCGATTTAATCGATGAAATACCCGCTGTAAAGTTAATCATCGCTGGCACATATCCATAAGCTTGCAGAGCAAAAAAACTGGCGGGCATCCCTACGACATTCGGCAACATAAGTCCCACGTGGGTTTCATCTTTAAGGACTTTTTTTAACTGCTTTCCTAAAATAATGGAAGCCAGTGTCAATTTTTTCAAACTCAACTCTTGCCCATTGATGTCTTCAACACAAACCTCTTTGGCTCTAAAGGTAGACTTTGTTTCAATAAGAGAAGCAAAAATGGATTGTTTCTTAACCTGTCCATAATAAACACCTTCTCGTAATAAACGTGAGATTTGATCCGTTAATACTTTATGCTTTTTATGCCCCTTTAATCCTGCGGTATTCACCATTTTTTCAGCGGGTCGAATCGTTAAGATAATTTTAGGAAACCAAAACTGTTTAATGTAGGCAAACTTAGAACCATCTAAATAGGAGAACTTGCTGTATACCGCACCACTAATGTGAATAGGTAATACCACCGCCCCTGTTTTATCAGCCACCAGTCCAGTGCCGTCATACACTTTCATCAAGCTGCCTGTCGTCGTCACACGGCCTTCAGGAAAAATCATGCATTGACTGCCTTTTTTCAACTCTTTAATCATGTGTTTGGCGGCGTAAGGGCTTTGCAAATCGACCTTAAAATAGTGTGTCATGCTTAAAATAAAGCGTTCATACCATTTTTTGGTATGCCCTGCATCCACCATAAAAGAGGTTTCACCTGGAATAAACAGATCAATGATAGGGCCATCCAAACTGGAGACATGGTTGGCAATAATCAAAAGGGGCTGCTCATTTTGATCCACCGCATGGTAGTGTTCCACCCCTTTAACCTCAACGCGATACAATGCCTTAAAAAGTAACTTAGCAATAAACTTAAATAACCCTTTCATAATTCCCCCCCCCTATTACCTTTGTTTAAGTTGCAATCCCACTGTGCCTTAATAATGCGTTAATATTTGGCTCTCGGCCTCTAAAGGCTTTAAACAAGACCATTGGATCCACCGAACCCCCTGCGGCTAAAATGGTGTTTTTAAATTTAGCGCCGGTGTTGGCATTTAAAATACCCGTCTCTTCAAACAGACTGAATGCATCGGCTGATAACACCTCTGCCCACTTATAACTAAAATACCCTGCGGCATAACCGCCCGAAAAAATATGACTAAAACTGTGCATGGTACGGCTGTATTCAGGCGGTTGAATCACAGCCACTTCATTACGAATACGAGCTAATAATTGATCAATCGGCTCTACATTCTGTTCATCATAAAAGGCGTGCATTTCAAAATCCGAAAGCGCAAACTCCACCTGACGTAGCATCATCATCGCCGACAAAAACCCTTGGCTGGCCTTTAAGGATTCAAACAGTGCATCGGGTAACGTCTCCCCTGTTTCCACATGCGAAGCAATTAAATCTAAGCTTTCACGCTCCCAACAAAAATTTTCCATAAACTGTGAAGGCAATTCCACCGCATCCCAAGGCACACCGCTGATACCCGAAATATCCAAGTGTTGCATCTCAGTCATTAAATGATGAATGCCATGACCAAACTCGTGAAACAGTGTGGTGAGTTCGTTGTGCGTTAAACAAGCGGTTTTGCCCTCAACAGGGGGGGTAAAATTGCAAACTAAATAGGCAACGGGGATTTGCAAGGTGCCATCAGGGGATCTCCAGCGGGTGACCACGGTATCCATCCAAGCCCCTCCGCGTTTATTTTCACGCGCGTACAGATCTAAATAAAACTGACCAATCACCTCTTTGTTTTCATTTAATAACTCATAAAAACGGACATCAGAGTGCCACGTAGACACGCCCTCTTTGGCTTGAATGGTTACACCAAACAAACGTTGGGTAATGGTAAACAATCCGTTTAAAGCCGATTCGATTGGAAAATAGACCCGTAATTTTTCTTGAGAGAGCGACAACGTTTGATCTTTCAATTTTTCAGACAGATAGCTCACATCCCAAGGTTGAACATCGGTCATCGACCGCTCTTTGAGCGCAAAACGCTTTAAAGAGGCCAGCTCTTGTTCGGCTTGTGGTTTGGATTTGGCCGCTAAATCGCGTAAAAAACCCAATACTTGCGGTGTACTCTCAGCCATTTTAGTGGCCAAAGAGTACTCTGCATACTGCTCAAACTCAAGTAACACCGCCTTTTTATGGCGCAAGGAGCGAATTTCATTCATCAGTTCGCTGTTATCAAACTCGATATTGTCCGCTTGATCAGACGCGCGTGTCATAAAGGCACGATACACTTCTTCTCTTAATGTTCGATTATCCGCATAGGTCATAACAGCTAAATAGGAAGGGAAATCCAAGGTCACACACCAACCGTTCAAGGATTTTTGCTCCACCAACTGTTTCAATGTGCCCATTGCCGATTCCGGCAGACCCGCCAATTCACTCTCATCTGTAATGTGCTTACACCACGCTTGAGTCGATTTTAAAACATGATTACTAAACTGACTGTTTAACTGGGATAACTGCTGCGATATTGTTTGAAATTCAACCTGCTTCTTTTTAGGCAGTGCAATGCCACTTAATCGAAAACTACGCAGAGCCTGTTCTATCACCTTTTTTTGAGCCAAATTATAAAGCTCAAACTCTGCCGATTCTGAAAGCGCTTTAAACTTAGCATATAACCCAGCGTTTTGACCGCGTTCGGTATAATAAACGGTCACTTTATCCAAACAAGCCACGTAAGCTTCGTGCCATTCATCGCTATTTTTAACAGCATCCAAGTGCCCAATCGGCCCCCAAATACGCTCAAATCGATTATCAATAACCTCTAAAGGTTCAATAAAACCTTGCCAAGTCGGTGCTTCTTGCATAGAAACCAAGCGGTCTATTTCAGCACGGCACGCTAACAATAATTGATCCACAGCGGGTTCAATATGTTTCACGTGAAACAATTCAAATTGAGGTAAATCAGAAAGGTTTAATAAAGGGTTGTCTGTTGATATCATAGTCGCCATAAACTTCATTATAAAATGAATGAATTATAACGTAATCAGCCTTTATAAAAGAATCTTAGGAGTGCCTATGCACCATTTTCAAACAGAAATCGTACTTAAAAGCCCTGGTCGAGGCACTTACAATATTACGCAACGTATAAATGAAGCCATTACTCAATCAAAGATTCAATCGGGGTTGTGTCACCTTTTTATTCAACATACCTCAGCCTCTCTGATTATTATCGAAAATGCAGACCCTACTGTACGGGATGACATTGAATATTGGATGCAAAAACATGTGACAGACGGTGATCCAAATTACCAACACTGTTATGAAGGAGACGATGACATGAGTGGTCATCTTCGCTGCATTCTTACCGACACCAGTCAAACCATTCCAGTCACCGATAGACAACTTAATTTAGGTACTTGGCAAAGCATTTTTTTATACGAACATAGAATAGGTACATTTGATCGTAATGTGGTGATCACCATCCAAGGTGTTTAAAGAATGCTTGATATTTACAAGGGGGTGGGAATTTTTTAAATATTAAACTAAAAATACTTAAATACAGTCTCTATACGACACTTTTTATTAAAACCCAACCCCTTAACCATTTTAGGTCTAAAAACGCAATATAGATAGGTTTATGGAGGTCAATGTTTTACGTTTTTTTACGTAATTTTTAAATTAATCCACTTTAGGGCTTTTAGGCACTTCAGATTTTTCAACGGGCTCCTCTTGCAAATACGCGATGCGTTGAGCCAATGAATACATCTGTTTAAACCCTTCCACTAACTGCATTTCATATCGAAACGTTTTTAAGCGTTTTTCAGTGGTTTGAAAACGCTTAAATTGATGACTCAGTGCATCTTGAATTAATAACTAAATTGTTGGATTTATTGCAATCACCGACATTGCCGCTTCGTAATCCGATTTACAAACACTGGTTAATGCATTTTCAATAGCATGACCCACTTCATTAGTTAATTTTCCAACCAACGTTAACATCGTTTCACTGGGTTTAATATCGTTATGAATCATTTGATGCAGTACATTAAAAATATTACTTTGGATTACATCTAATATTGACTCTAAACTATGCAGTACGGTAATAAGCTTAAGATGTCTGTCTTGCTCTTTAACCGATAACTCCATTTGGCTACTGCGCCCCAAATAAGTCAAAATTTCACTTTGATACACTCTAAATTTTTCAATATTTAACCGCATAGCGAAAATCTCGGGGGCTTGCCCCCGAGATTTTCGCTATGCGGTTAAAAATGGTGTTGGCGTTAGCTATTTCACGCGGTGTTTGTGCTGCTAATACATCACGATCTAAACCGTTTTGAATAACCTCATTGGCTGAAATAAAGGTTGCCATATCAGCCAAAAAAGGAATAAATGGCAACCAAATTAAAATGCCTAACACACTAAATAGAGTATGAATTAAAGCGGTTCTTAACGCCTCCCTAGACTTACCAATCGTAGATAAAAGTGCCGTAACGGTGGTGCCTAAATTAGCACCCATTAACAGTGCAATTCCGGCTGGAAGGGTTAAAAATCCATTGCTTGCCATCACAATAATAATACTAATAGTAGCTGAAGAGGACTGCACCAAAGCGGTAAAAATAAAGGCCACTAAAATACCTAAAAAGGGATTTTGCATCTCCATCATCAGCTCTAAAAAAGGCGGATAATCACGTAAAGGTGCCATGCCTTCGCTCATAATATTCATGCCAAAAAAGAGCAAACCCAACCCCATAATCAGCTGACCAATGGCAATGGTTCTGTGTTTTTGAGAAATAAATTGCAATATAAAACCAAAGGACACCGCCAATAATGCATAGTTGGTGACTTTAAATGCCACAATTTGCGCCGTAACGGTGGTGCCTAAATTTGCTCCCATAATCACACCCGCAGCTTGTGTAACCGTCATTAAGCCTGCAGAGACAAATCCCACGGTTAAAACCGTTGTTACCGAAGAGGATTGAATCACCGCAGTCACCCCTGCCCCCGTAACAGCACCCATTACTCGATTAGTGGTTAAACGCGCCAAAATATTTTTCATTTGATTGCCTGCAATGACTAACAAGCCTTTAATCAATTGCTCCATACCAAATAAAAATAGGGCTAATCCACCTGCAAGCCACATCATCATATTAAACCAATCTAGGTGATTATTTCCCCCCCCTTCTCCATAAACGGGTGAAATAAAAATAAGTATAATGAGTAAAAAACGTATTAAATCACGCATAAAAAATCCAAATTCAATTTTTAATTTGTCAACAATTAACCTCATCATAACGCTTACTATTTATAAACGGTGTTTTAACCCATTAATTTTTTTTAACCCCTATTTTTTTATTTATTAGCTAAAACATATTAAAGTATAGTAATATGAATGCAGCTATTTATCCTACTCACTGGAGAAAAACATGAAAAAAACAGCTTGGTTTACATCTAGCACCATCGCAGGGGTTCTATTAGCCTCTTCAGCTTTTGCGGCACCCGTTCCTGAAAACCCAAAACATCAAACACCACAGGGCTTGTATGTCACTGCAAAAGAAGCGGCTGAGATGATTAAAAAAGACCCCAGTGTTATTTTAGTGGATGTTCGTACCCCAGAAGAGTGGCAGTTTGTTGGACACACTGATGTGGCACAAATAATGATCCCTTCTGTTACATTTAATTACAAAAAATTAGATACTAAAAAACCGCGTTATCAACCTGTTCCAAACTCTAATTTTATCTCTGAACTGGAAGATAAGGCTGCTGATTTAGACGCTGATGAAGACAGTACTTACATCATTATGTGTCGTTCGGGCTCTTCACGCTCTCAACCTGCTGCTAAAATGCTCGATCAATATGGTTATGAAAATGTCTATATTATGGTGGACGGTTTTGAAGGGAAAAAGACCAAAACAGGTGATAAGAAAGGATTTAGATTGGAAAATGGTTGGAAAAACTCTGGTGAACCTTGGACGTATGACATTACAGAAAGCAATGTTTACTTTGTAAAATAATCTTTTTTAAATTTTACCCCCCCCCCAGGGCCAACGCATTAAAAATAACTTGCTAAATACGCAAGTTATGAGACATTCCTTTATTTAAAATAAGGAATTCTCGTGAACAATAGCATTAAAGACAGCTTTTCAATCATCAAAGA
>Ga0256834_1000571_pt1 | contig 26307 bp, 28 predicted proteins | sample 4281140metaG_FD_190536 | JGI IMG/M metagenome (GOLD analysis project Ga0256834, IMG submission 190536) | Hydrothermal vent microbial communities from East Pacific Rise, Pacific Ocean - 4281-140 | ecosystem: Environmental > Aquatic > Marine > Hydrothermal vents | place: Pacific Ocean: East...
ACCGATCGTGTTTTAATTGGTAAGCACATTTTAAAGGAACGGAATTATGAAGCCAATTTGTAAGAAAATCTTCAATATTATTTTTTATTTCTGGTAATTCTTTAGGGTAGAATTTTCTGCTCGATGGGAAAATCCACAATTTTGAGTTTTGTGAAATTTCTTTAAAAGTTACAATCATTAATTAATGTGATTTAAAAATTCAAAGGTATTTAAATTAAAGTTATGATGCTTTAAGTAGTTTTATAATTTCTTCTTGTGTATTGACTCCTTTGTCTTTATTATACCAAAGTTGTAAGTTCTTTTTTAAATCAGCATCTATACTGCCGTTTTTTTCTTTATAATCTAACACCATTTTTGTTGCGATAGACGGTCTTGGCCCCCAAGAGTTTATTACATTATTATTGTTGTCAATAATAATAATTTTAGGAATTGATTGGTTACCATTAGTTAAAAACTGATTCATTAACTCAGGGTTTTCATCTCTTAAAACAATTTTTAAATCCACTTTAGCCGAAGTTTCTGCTATTTTATTAAGAACAGGTAGAATTTGAGCGGCATCTCCACACCAACCTTCGGCAATAACTAAGAATGTAAATTTCTTTTTTAATGAGCTCATTGATTTTAGAGTTTCACTAGATACTTTCAAAGTTTTATCTAACCTATCCATTCTTCGATCGTTGAGTATACTAAAATTTAAAAATACTTCTGTTTGATTTTTTCCAGTAGATTTTTTTTGCATTAATAAATTTTTTACAAGAGCCCTATACGAAGTATATGAGATTCCTTTAATTAGACTTTCAGTTATTATTTCAACCATTATTTAAATTAGATTTAATTATTTCAGACGTAGTTTTTTAATTTTACTTATATTTGTTTCAATGTTTAATTCTTGGTGCAAATTTAAAGGTTGTTTTTAAATAAAAGGTGTAATAATTATTACATTTTATAAAAAGATAAAAAGGTCTTTTAAATGCGTCAAATATGACATTTGTCATTTTATTAACAACAATGTAATGCTACATTTGTCACATATTAATTTTAAAAGTAAAATTATGAAAAAAATCAATTTAACTTACACTTTATTAGCTGTATTGGCACTTTTTATTGTGTCGTGTAATGGAGGTGAAAAAAAACCAAAAAACAAAGAAACAAAAACTGAAGTAGCTCCAGAAGGAAAGGGACAGTCTGCAGTTAAAGATGATGTTTCAGATGCAAATGTATTGCAAGTGGCAGAATCGTTAGACGATTTTAAAACACTTGTAGTTGCAGTAAAAGCTGCAGGAGTTGAAGATGCACTAGTAAATGCAGGGCCTTTAACCGTTTTTGCACCTGTAAATAGTGCTTTTGATAAACTTCCTGAAGGAACAGTTGAAACGTTATTAAAGCCAGAAAATAAGGATAAATTAACTTTTATCTTAATAAACCATGTTGCTCCGGCAAACTATCCTATTAAGCAGTTAAAAAAAGAGGCAAAGAAAGGCCGTAAGTTGTATATGGCTTCTGGTAAATATCTGTTAGTAGAAGATAAAGAAGACGGAATATATGTTGGAGGTACAAAAATATTAAAATCTGTAAAAGTAAGTAATGGTTGGATACACGTTATAGATGATGTGTTAGTTCCAGTAGAATAATTAAAATAAGTTAAAGAAAAATAACTAAAAAAATGAAATTAAAAGTAATTGTATTAGCAGTAGTTGTACTATTTGTAGCTAGCTGTGGTAACGAGAAAAAAGAAGAAAAATCTTCAACACCAGTAGAGGTAAAAAAAGAAGTAGTTAAAAAGGAGGCTGAAACCAATCCTATGGATGATAAAGGAATTGGGCCAATAACAAGTTTAACCCTTGCTGATATTGATGATGCAATGGTTGCAGAAGGAAAAGAGTTATTTAAATTAAAATGTTCAGCTTGCCACAAGATAAGTAAGCGTGTTGTAGGACCTGCTTTGGCTGGCGTTACAGAAAGACGTTCACCAGAATGGATTATGAATATGATTTTGAACCCTGAAGAAATGGTTGCAAAAGATCCTATTGCTAAAAAATTACTAGCCGAATATCTAGCTCCAATGGCAAATCAAAATTTGACAGAAAAAGAGGCTAGATTAATATTAGAATACTTTAGAACAAAAAAAATAAAAAAAGCAAAATAAGCTTTATAAATTAACAAACAAACAACAAACAAATGAAAACAATTTTTAAATCTTTATTATCAATTACAATAGTATCTTTGGTACTGAGTAGTTGCGGTAACGGGGGTACGGGTCAAAAAGGAGCACTGTCTAGTAGTGCTGCAGAAAAAGTATATGTAGCTCCTGGTGAACACGATGAATTCTATGCATTTGTATCGGGAGGATTTAGTGGACAGTTAGCAGTTTACGGATTGCCATCGGGTCGTTTATTTAAAGTAATTCCAGTTTTTTCAGTAGATGCAGAAAAAGCTTATGGTTTTAATGAAGAAACAAAACCAATGTTAAATACTTCTCATGGGTTTATTCCTTGGGATGATTCTCACCATCCTGATATTTCTCAAACAAACGGTGTATTAGATGGTCGTTGGGTATTTATCAATGGTAATAATACACCGCGTATTGCAAAAATTGATTTAACAACTTTTGAAACTACTGAAATTATAGAAGTACCTAATTCAGCAGGGAATCACAGTTCCTCTTTTGTAACTGAAAATACTGAATATGTTGTGGCTGGTACTCGTTTTTCGATACCTTATCCACAAAAGGATATGCCTATTGATGAATATAAAGGAAACTTTAAAGGAGCTTTAACGTTTATTTCAGTAGATCCTGAAGATGGAGCAATGGATATTAAGTTTCAAATTATGATGCCTGGATTTAACTATGATTTATCACATCCAGGTCGTGGAAAATCTCATGGATGGTTCTTCTTTTCAACATATAATACTGAAGAAGCAAACTCTCTTTTAGAAGTGAATGCTTCACAAAATGACAAGGATTTTATTGCTGCAATTAACTGGAAAAAAATAGAGGAATATGTTAACAACGGTGGAGGTAAAAAAGTTCCAACGAAGTATGCGCATAATGTGTACAGTGATGAAACTCACAAAGCAACCTCAACAATTAAAAAAGAAGTGTTAATTGTGAATCCAAGTGATGTTCCAGGTGCATTTTATTTTATGCCAACACCTAAATCGCCACATGGTTGTGATGTTGATCCTTCTGGTGAATATATTGTAGGAAGTGGAAAGTTAGCAGCAGAATTAACAATACATTCTTTTACTAAAATGTTAAAAGCTATTGAAGATAAAAAGTTTGATGGGGAAGCTTATGGCATTCCAATTTTACAATATGAAGCAACTTTAGCAGGTGCAGTTAAGCAACCAGGATTAGGCCCTTTACATACAGAATTTGACGGTAAAGGAAATGCTTATACTACTTTCTTTATTTCTTCTGAAGTTGTAAAATGGAAATTAGGAACTTGGGAAGTTATTGACAGAAAACCAACATATTATTCAGTAGGTCACTTAATGATTCCTGGAGGAAACTCTAGAAAACCATTTGGTAAATATGTATTGGCAATGAATAAAATTACAAAAGATCGTTATTTACCAACGGGTCCTGAAGTAACTCAATCTGCTCAGTTATATGATATAACAGGAGATAAAATGGAATTACTATTAGATTTTCCAACAATTGGTGAACCTCACTATGCAGCAGGAATACCTGCTGATATTGTAGCAAAAAATTCTAAAAAAATATATAAATTAGAAGATAATAAACATGAGTTTGTTACTAAATCTGAAGCAGATTCAAAAGTAGTTAGAAACGGAAATGAAGTTCATATTTATATGACAATGATACGTTCTCACTTTGCTCCTGATAATATTGAAGGAATTCAAGTTGGAGATAAAGTTTATTTTCACGTGACTAATTTAGAGCAAGATTATGATGTACCTCATGGTATTTCAATGATTGGAGCACAGACATCAGAACTGTTAATTATGCCAGGGCAAACAGAAACATTTGTTTGGTATCCAAAACAAGTAGGTGTATGGCCATTTTATTGTACTGATTTCTGTTCTGCATTGCACCAAGAAATGCAAGGATATATTAGAGTATCACCTAAAGGATCTAAAGTTCCTATTAAGTTTACTTTAGATGGTGATGCAGTTGATGTTGAATAATAAGTTTTTTAAAAGATAAAAAGTTAACGGGCAGTCATTATATCTGCCCGTTTTCTCATTTAAAATAAATAAGATTATTTTATCTTTTTATGTAAGTTTTATTACATATTTAAACAGTGTTGTTTTGTAAATTTGTAACTAATATTACCTTGATAACCATTAGAAATTTAAACATATAAAAATTATGAAGAAATCTAAACTATTAATGATTGTAGGATCATTGTTACTATTAGGACTTTTTGTATTCCCATTATGGAACATAACCTTGGAAGCACCTCAATATCCTATCCCATTAGGTATGGATATTCACATAAATAAATTTGAAGACACACATGAATTTGATATTAAAAACATCAATTTAATGAATCACTATGTAGGAATGCAGTATATTCCAGAAACAATTCCAGAGTTTAAAATTTTTCCTTGGGCAGTTGGAATAATGGTTATTTTAGGAGTAATAATAGGACTTAAAGGTAATTATAAATTATTTTTGGTTTGGTTTATTGTTATGAGTTTGTTAGGAATTGCAGGAATGTATGATTTTTATTTATGGGAGCATGATTATGGACATAACTTAAATCCAAAAGCAATTATGAAATTCACAAACCCTGATGGTTCAATTATGGGATTTCAGCCACCATTATTTGGTTCAAAGGATATCTTAAACTTCAAAGCACATTCATATCCTAGAACTGGAGCTTACTTGATGTTTATTGGGATGTCACTTACTGCTATTGCCTTCTTTGTAGGGAAAAAAGAGTCAAAGGATTAATAAAATTAAAACACTACATAAAATAAATTAAAACGGGTATATTCATATAGATTATACTCGTTTTAATGTATATTTGAAAACTTCTAAAATTAAAAATGATGAAAATAAAATATTTAAAACATATAATTGGTCTTGTTGTTTTATTGTTTATAGTTTCTTGTAAAGTTGAACCACAGGCAATAGAATATGGGAAAGATCAATGTAGCTATTGTAAGATGAATATTGTTGATAAAACTCATGCTGCTCAATATGTTACCAAAAAAGGGAAACAGTTTAAATTTGATGCCATTGAATGCATGATTAATGATTTAAGCAATAAAAAAGAAGGAGATATGGCTATCCTGTTGGTTGCTAATTATGGAAAACCGGGAGAAATGATTGAGGCTAAAACGGCAACATATTTAATTAGTAAAGAAATTAAAAGTCCTATGGGAGCAAATTTATCTGCCTTTTCTTCAAAAAGTAAGGCTGAAGAATTTCAGCAAAAATATGGAGGTGAGAATTACACTTGGATAACGTTAAAACAAAAGCTTTCAGATAAATAATGAGATTTAAAATTTTCTTTTTTCTTTTTTTTAGTGTCTTAAGTATCTCAGCTAAACAAATTGAGGTTTGTAAGAGCTGTAATATAAAAACCATAACAGAGGCTATTAAAATCTCAGTAGCTGGTGATGAAATTTTAATTAAAAAAGGAATATATAAAGAGCAGAACATTATCATTGATAAATCAATTTCATTAATAGGTGAAAAAGGAACCATAATTGATGGTGAAAATGAAGGAGGGATTTTAATTTTTGAAACAGATAATTTTACAATCAAAGGTATAAAAATTATCAATGTTGGGATGAGTTACACCATTGATTATGCTGCAATAAAAGTGGTGAAAGCCGAAAACTTTATCATTGAAGATTGTATATTAGAAGATGTTTTTTTTGGGATTTTAATTGAAAAATCAAAAAAAGGAATAATACGTAATAATAAAATTTCTAGTAATAGGAAAGATGAAGCAAGCTCAGGAAATGGCATTCATATTTGGAGTGGAAGTGAAATGGAAATTTACAATAATGAATTGTTTGGACTGCGAGATGGACTTTATTTTGAATTTGTAAAAAAAAGTAAAATTTATCAGAATACAAGTCATGATAATATTCGTTATGGATTACATTTTATGTTTTCAAATCATAATATCTATCATCATAATGAGTTTCGAAATAACGGTGCAGGTGTAGCAGTTATGTTTTCTAAGTTTATTACAATGTATAACAATACATTTAAATTAAATTGGGGTTCGGCTTCATATGGATTATTATTAAAAGAAATTTATGATGCTGAAATTTATAATAATTTATTTGAAGAAAATACCATAGGTATAAATGGAGAAGGTTGTACTAGAATTAACTATACAAATAATACTTTTTTACGTAACGGTTGGGCAATTAAAATTGCAGGAGCTTGTTATGCAAATGTTTTTGAAAAGAATGATTTTATGCATAACTCTTTAGATTTGGCGTATAACTCTAAAGTAAATGATAATAAATTTGAAAATAACTATTGGAGTGAATATACAGGATACGATTTAAATAATGATGGGATAGGAGATATTCCCTACAGGCCAGTAAAATTATTTTCTTATATCGTAAATAAAACACCTGAAGCTTTGGTATTATTAAGAAGTTTGTTTGTAGATATTATCAATTTTTCAGAAAAAGTTTCACCGGTTTTTACACCAGATGATTTGATGGATAAAAGCCCTATAATGAAAAGAATTAATGATTGAATTTAAAAATTTACACAAGAGTTTTGGTAAATTAACTGTTTTAGACGGTTTAGATTTGTCAATAAAAAAAGGAGGAATTTTCGCCATTTTAGGTCCAAATGGATCAGGAAAAACAACACTAATTAAATGTTTATTAGGAATGGTAATTCCAAATAAAGGAGAAATTAACTTTAAGAATAAGAGTGTTTTAAAAAAATGGGAATACAGGAATAATTTAAATTATTTACCTCAAATAGCTAATTTCCCTCCAAATTTAACAGTTATTGAGCTAATTAATATGGTAAAAAACCTTCGGCCAAAAGAATCTAAAGAGTCTAAATTAATAGAAATTTTTGGCTTAGAAGATTTCTTAAATAAAAAATTAGGAAATTTATCGGGAGGTACCAAACAAAAGGTAAATATTGTACTTACGTTTATGTTTGATAGTGAGTTAATAATTTTAGATGAACCAACTACTGGTTTAGATCCTATTGCACTTATTCATTTAAAAGAGTTAATACAAGAAGAAAAAGCCAAAGGGAAAACAATATTAATAACAACACACATTATGAGTGTTGTTGATGAGTTGGCTGATGAAATTGTATTTCTATTAGATGGTAGGATTTATTTTAAAGGAAGTATTGATGCCCTTAAAAAACAAACCAATAATAACAATTTAGAGCATGCTATTGCTAATTTAATATCAAAACAATATGCTTAAAATATTAAAATATAGCTTTTATGACCTTATGCGTAGTAGATGGAGCTACGTGTACTTTATTTTTTACTTATTACTAGGTTTTGTATTATTATTTTTAAATAATGATGTGTCAAAAGCAGTAATAACATTAATGAATATTATTATTGTATTAACACCACTTATAGGAACTATTTTTGGAGTTATGTACTATTACAACTCAAGAGAATTTACAGAGTTATTATTAGCACAACCCATAAATAGAAGTAAGATATTTATGGGGCAATACATAGGTATATCACTTTCATTAACATTAAGTTTACTTTTAGGCTTAGGAATTCCATTTGTGGCATATGGTTTATTTAAATCTGCAGCAATTTTTAATTTTAGTTTATTGTTAGTTGTAGGATCTTTTTTGAACTTTATTTTTGTTGCACTTTCGTATAACATTGCACTTTCAACAGAAAATAAAATAAAAGGATTTGGATATGCTATTTTAATGTGGTTATTTTTGGCTGTAATATATGACGGTATTTTCTTAATTTCATTGATGATTTTTAATGATTATCCACTAGATAAATTTTCATTAATTGCAACCATGTTTAACCCTATTGATTTATCTAGAATATTAATTTTATTAAAATTAGATATTTCAGCATTATTAGGCTATACAGGAGCTGTTTTTAGAAAGTTTTTCGGAACAAATATGGGAATGTTACTTTCAATGTGTACGCTTATATTATGGGTGGTATTTCCAGTTTTTAGAATCAATAGGAAACTTAGAAAAAAAGATTTTTAAAATTAGAGAGTTTAGTTATTTTCAAATTTTTTAAATAAACTATTTAACATATTTTCTGACATTGAATGTAAATCGAATTTTGGTTGCCATCCCCAATCTTTTTTAGCATTAGAATCATCAATACTTTTTGGCCAGCTATCAGCAATACTTTGCCTAAAATCTTTGTGATAAGTAATTTCAAACTCAGGGATAAAAGTTTTTATTTCTGAAGCAATTTGTTCAGGTGTAAAACTCATGGCAGCCAAATTATATGATGATCTAATTTTTATTGCTTCCGGTTTTGCTTCCATAATTTTTATAGTGGCTTCAATTGCGTCATCCATATACATCATTGGTAATTTTGTATTTTCACTTAAAAAAGAATCGTATTTACGATTGTGTAACGCATTGTGATAAATTTCTACAGCGTAATCGGTGGTTCCACCTCCAGGATTTGTTTTCCAACTAATAATTCCAGGATAACGTAGGCTTCTAATATCAACACCATACCTGTCGTAATAGTACTCACACCAACGTTCACCAGCAAGTTTACTTATACCATAAACAGTAGTGGGTTCCATAATTGTTTTTTGAGGCGTATTCTCTTTAGGTGTAGTTGGCCCAAATACAGCGATAGAACTGGGCCAAAATAATTTTTTAATCTTTCCTTCTTTAGCTAAATTAAGTACGTTAAATAAAGAGTTCATATTTAATTCCCAAGCTTTTGAAGGGAACTTTTCACCAGTTGCAGAAAGCATAGCTGCCATTAAATACAATTCATTAATTGCGTATTTATCAATAATTTTTTCAATAGCACTTTTATCTAAAGCATCTACTATTTCAAAAGGTCCAGATTGCATTAATTCCGTATTCCCCTCTCTAATATCAGCAGCAATTACAGCATCGCTTCCATTAATTTCACGAAGTTTTAGTGTCAATTCAGTACCAATTTGACCACAAGCCCCAATAATCAAAATATGTTTATTCATATAGCTATACATCCTTTTGTTGTAGCTTCAAAGATACTTAAAATAAATTTTTAATAAATATTGGTTCATTTTTTATCAAAACGATATTTTTTTTATAAAATAGCTTAATAATTAGTATTTTTGAAGTCAATAAATTTTAAAATGAAACATTTATATAGCTTTTTATTGATCATTTTATTTTTAAGTTTTTCTTGTAATAGACCTAAAACTACACAGGAAGTTTTAAAAAAATCTGATTCGTTAAAAATAAGTTTGGATAATAGAATAGTTAATAGACTTGGAGAAATATTGATTCCAACAGCAAAAAAAGCAATTTCAGATTGGAAAGAATATCAAAATGTTGATAAATTTATTTTAAGATATTATAATATCTCAAATATGGAAGCACTTCAAAATGCACGTGAACTTTCTGAATTGGTTAAGCAAATGAAGGATTCTATCAGGATTGAAAAGTTAAAACAACCAAGTGTTATTGCTCGTTTAAATGTGTTAGAAAATGAAGCATTAAGACTAGCTGATATGGCTACAATTCATTCAATTTCTAATGAAGAAGTAAAAAATGAGGTTGAAAAAATAGTTGAGATTTATTCAGCGGTTAATTCAAAGATAAATACAATTTATAAGGTAGCAGCCATTCAAAAATCACTAGAGGTTGATACTGAAATACCAATTGAAATTAAAGAGAAACCTATAAGAAAGTATAAGGGCTATAGAAATAAAATAATACCTCCAAAAAAAACAAAACAATGAAAAAAATAATCTATTTATTAATTATACCATTTTTGTTTGCAAATTGTGAAAAAAAAGAAATACCGGTAAAAGTTAGTATAGCTGTTGAAAAAGAAAAAATTAATAATGTAATTGATGTGTGGCATAAAAGTGCTGCTGAAGCAAATTTTGATTTATATTTTAATGCGATGGCTACAGATGCTATTTTTATTGGGACAGATGCTTCTGAAAACTGGACAATTCCAGAATTTAAAAACTTTAGTAAACCTTATTTTGACAAAGGAAAAGCTTGGAACTTTAAACCTGTTGAACGTAATGTATATGTTAATTCAGATGGGAAAATGGCCTGGTTTGATGAGTTATTGGATACTTGGATGGGTATTTGTAGAGGTTCAGGAGTTTTAAAGAAAAATAAAGATACTTGGAAAATTGAACACTATGTTCTTTCTTTAACTATACCTAATGATAATATACAGGATGTACTAAAAATAAATAAGGAAAAAGATTCATTGTTTCTTAAAAAAATTAGAAAATAAATTAAATGAGGGTATTTACAATTTTATAAACTAATTCAGATTCATAACCTTTTGAAATAAGAAAAGTAGCCAGTTTATTTTTTTTCTTAAAGGTGTTTGACTCCTTTATTAAGGCTAATTTTTTTTCAGATATTTTTTGAAGAGTTTCTAGATAATCCTTTTCATTAATTTCTTTTAAGGCAGATTTAATATTATATGTCGAAATATTTTTAAATCTAAGTTCGTTAATAATTTTAATTCTTCCCCATTTTTTTATGGAGAATTTACCCCTTACAAAAGCTTTAGCAAAACGCTCTTCATTTAAAAAATTATGTTGTAATAAATGGAGTATTATTTTTTCTTTTGCTTCAGGTATCATTTTTAAATCATATAATTTTTGTTCAACTTCTTTATGGCAACGCTCTTGATATGCACAAAAATGCTCTAAAATTTTAGTTGCTTCATTAACAGTATATGATTTTTGATTTTTCATAAAATTAATTAAAAATAGAATTTACCTTAATTAGGTAAATTCTACTTAAGAGTATATTAGGTACTTTTTATATTATTGTTTTCTTTTTAATCTTAATTTTAGGTTATTTAGTAATGAAAACATTACAGGAACAATTATTAATGTTAAAAAAGTAGCAAAAGTTAATCCAAAAATAATAGTCCATGACATTGGTCCCCAAAAGGCAACATTTTCTCCACCAATATAAAACTGAGGATCAAATTCGGTAAACAACGTCATAAAGTTTATGTTAATACCAATGGCCATTGGCAGCAGCCCTAAAATAGTTGTAATAGCAGTTAATAATACAGGTCTTAAACGAGTTTTACCACCCTCAACAATACTTTCATAAATTAACTCTTTAGTTAAAGTACCTTTTTCTAAACCTTGTTCTTTTCTTTTACGTTGCATTATTAAAATAGTATAATCTATAAGCACAATGGCATTGTTTACAACAATTCCTGCCAATGAAATAATACCAATCATTGTCATTATAATTACAAATTCCATTCTAAAAATAATAAGACCAAGTAAAACTCCAATTAAGCTTAGTACAACAGATAATGAAATTATTATTGGTGTTGAAGTTGAATTAAATTGGCCAACTAAAATTAAGAAAATTAAAAATACAGCAATTAACAAAGCTTTACTTAAAAAGGCCATTTCTTCAGCTTGCTTTTCTTGCTCGCCTGTAAAAGAAATAGCCATGTTCTTAGGTAGGTTATAATTTTCTAATAAACTTTTTATTTGATTATTAACTTCAGTAGCATTGTAATTTTCAAGTACATTCGAAAATATAGTAATAACCCTTTTTAAATCTTTTCGTTTAACGGCACTAAATGTTGAAGCCTTTTCAGCATGAGCAACTGAAGAAATAGGAACTTGAACAATTTTACCATTACTTTGGTTTCTAAATGTAATTTTTTGATTAATAAGAGCTTCTTTATTGTATCTGTATTTATCCATTAAACGAATATTTATAGGGTAATCGTCTTCACCATCTTTAAATGTTGAAACCTCTTTTCCAAATAATGAAGTTCTTAAAGCATCTCCAATTTGTGCTGTAGAAATATTTAAACGTCTTGCTTTTTGGCGATCAATAATAATAGGTAATTCGGGTTTTCCTTGTTCTACATCTAATTTTAAATCTTCAATACCTAAAATATTTGCACTATTAATGAATTGTTTAATTTTTTCTGATGTTACCAGTAACTCCTTATAATTATCGCCAGATACTTCAATATTGATAGGGGCTCCTGTGGGAGGTTTTTCTGAAGGGCTGTCAACAGTAATATTTACCCCTGGAAAACCTTGAACTAAGTTTCTGATTTCAACCAAAACATCTTCGGTACTAACACCATTACGTTCAATAAATTTCACAAAATCTACAGTTATACGAGCTTTATTTGGAGTGGTACCTCCCTGTTGACCTCTTTTGGGGTCACTTGTTCCTTCTCCAACTTGCCCAATTACCGAAGTAATTAAAAAGTTTTTTCCATTTACTTCATACTTTTTCAAATAATTTTGAATTTTGGTTTCAATTGTTTCTGAAAGTTTATTGGTAACTTCAATATCAGTTCCAATAGGGTATTCTAAATAAACATATACTTGTTTTGGTGGTGTTTCAGGAAAGAAAAGAACTTTTGGAGGAAATGCACCAAAAAGTATTATTGATAAAAATAACAAACCGAAAATTCCCAAAAAGAATCTTCGCGGCCTTTTTCCTTTCAGAGCAAATCTTAAGGTACGTTCATACAAATTCTCTTGTCGGGGCAGATAGGTATTTTGAAACCAATTGGTAGCAGGAGTTAATAGTTTCGTATTTATGATTCTAAATAATCCAATTAAAGCTAGTATTAAGCCAAATGCATTAAAGCCTTTTATCCCTAATATTAACCCTCCAATTATAAATAAAACTCCAATTAAAAATAGGATAGAACTGGAAATCAAAAGCCTCTTAAAATTAACCTTATCTTCTTTAATTTTCATAAAAACAGAAGTTAACATAGGGTTAATAACCAATGCAACAAACAAAGAAGATGTTAAAACAATAATTAATGTAATAGGTAAATAACGCATAAACTCTCCCATAATACCAGGCCAAAAAGCTAATGGTAAAAAAGCAGCGAGCGTGGTTGCTGTTGAAGCAATAATTGGCATAGCAACTTCACCAACACCGTATTTTGCAGCATCTATTTTTGAGTAACCCTCATCTAAAAGCCGATATACATTTTCAACAACCACAATACCATTATCTACTAACATACCTAAGGCAATTACCAATGAGAATAATACCATCATATTCAAAGTAACACCAATGGCATTTAATACAATAAATGAAATAAACATAGATAAAGGAATTGCAATTCCAACAAAAAGTGCATTTCTAACCCCAAGAAAGAAAAGAAGTACTAAAACAACTAAAATTACGCCTAAAATGATACTGTTTTCTAGGTCTGCAACCATAGTTTTAGTATCGTTTGTTTGATCGTTTGTTTTGGAAATATTTAAGTTTGGAGGGAAATAATTTTCTTTTGCTTTTGCAATAATTGCATCTATTTGAGTTGATGCATTTATTAAATTTTCGCCTCCACGTTTTGTAACATCTAGCATAACTACAGGTTGTGAAAATTCACGGGCGTAACTTTGCTTTTCTTGTTCTTTAAAATTAACATTTGCAATGTCACGGAGGTAAACTATATTCCCGTGCTCTTGTTTGACAATGATATTGGCTATTTCTTTTGCAGATTTAAATTCTCCAATAACACGTACACTTCTTCTAATTCCTTCCTCTAATAAATCACCGCCTGAAATGGTTATATTTTCATTTTGAATGGCCATTGCAATATCATTAAAACTAATTTGTGAGATTTCCATTTTATATAAATCAACACTAATTTCAATTTCTTTATCTTGAATACCACGAATATCAACTTTAGAAATCTCAGGAACTTTTTCAATTTCATCTTCCAAGTACTTTCCGTACTCTTTGAGTTGATCCATAGAAAAATCACCAGATAAATTAATATTCATTATAGGCATTAATTCGGCAAAATTCATTTCCTGCACATTAGGATCCGCAGGTAAATCGGTAGGGAAATCTTTATCAGATTTTGCAGCATCAACCTTGTCTTTTACTTTGCGCAATGCTTCAGTTGGAGTAATGCTAAAATCAAATTTTACTTGAATAGAAGAAAAGCCTTCAATTGAAGTTGAAATAATTTCATCTACTCCTGAAATTCCATTTATTTCTTTTTCAAGCGGACGTGTAATTAACTTTTCTATGTCAATTGCTGAATTTCCAGGATATGGTGTTGAGATAAAAATCTGAGGAACAACAATTTCTGGAAAAGCCTCCCTAGGCATACTTTGATAAGAAAATATTCCAGCTAAGAAAATCATTCCAATCAACACAAATACGGTCATTTTATTATGAATAGACCATGTTGAAAGTTTAAACTCTTTTAATACTTTGTTCATTATAAGGTTTCTTCTAAGTTAATTCAAAATTTAGTTTGTGGTTATTTTAACAATTTCACCAGCTTGCACTAGCCTAGCACCTTTGTTTACAAGAGTATCATTTTTTGTTAATCCTTCACTAACATATATTTTATGGTTGTACTCTTTTGTAGTAGTTATCATACTTTTTACAACGGTATGCTCTCCATTTTTAGTTTTAACTGTAAATACATAATTATTGTTATTTTGATCTTGTTGTACTAAATTTGATGGAACGATAATACCATTAGCCATAAAATCTAAAAATTTAACATCAGCTAATAAATTAGGTTTGATATTTTGATTTTTATTTGAAAGATTAATTCTTGTTTTAAAACTTCTATTGTTTGGGTTTATATAATTCCCAACTTGAGTTATTTTTGCAGTTACTTTTTTATGAATTGAAGGGAAATTAATTATAGCTTCTGTACCTATTTTAATTAGTGGTAAATACGTTTCAGTTACGTCAGCTTCAACGTAAACATTGTCTAAATTTAATAAACGTATAATTGTAAATTGAGGACTGGTAAGTTCTCCTTTTTTAGGGAAAATTTCATCAACAATACCACTAAAAGGTGCTGTAATTTTCATTTTATTTGCTTGAGTTTTTAAACTAACAAGTTTGTTTTCTAAACTTTCTTTTTTAGTTTTAGTTTGTAAATATTGTATTTCAGAACCTATTTTTTGTTCCCAAAGGCGTTTTTGACGTTCAAAGGTTGTTTTTGCTAAAGATAGTTGAGTATTTAATTCAGCAATAGCATCTTTAAGTTCAGCATCGTCTAATTGAATTAGTGTTTGCCCTCTAGCAACTCGTTGCCCTTCTTTAACAAAAATAGTTTTCACAACCCCTCCTAATTCGGGGCGAATTTCAATATTTTTATCGGCGTGTACTACTCCCTGAATTTCTACATAATGTTTAAAAGTATCTTTTTTAACGGGTAAAATGGTTATTATTTGTAAATTTTTGCTATCATCTAATTTCGAAATTTGATCTTCAACAGTTTTTAATTCTTTTGATAAACCATCAATTTTATCAGTTAAAATGGTTTTCTGATTTGTTAAGTCATCAAGTGAAGTTTTTTTTGATTCGCTTTTACAAGATACTAGCAATATAGAAATTATTAAAAAGGCTATTATTTTTTTCATTATTAATTTTTTAGTTGTTAATAGGTGTATTTAATGCATTATCCAATGTTGCTTTACTTTCAATTACGTTTAACATTGCTTGTAAATAATTTTGTTGCATTGTGTATAATTGTCTTTGAGCTTGTAACAAATCAAAGCTTGTTGAAATTCCTTCAAAAAATTTTATTTGTTGTTTATGCTCTATGTGTTGAGCCAATGCTAAATTTTGTTTGGCAGTTTCTAATTCTTCAATACTAAAATTGTAATTGGTTTTGGCAGTTTCTAATTGTAGTTGTAATTTTTGTTCAGTTTCAGTTAAATTGGTTCGTGCTTTTTCAAGCTCAATTTTAGCTTGTTGTGTTCTGGCACTTCTTGCCAAGCTACTAAACAATGGTATATTTAAAGTTACACCAAGTAATGATGAGCCAAACCATCGTTGTTCTTTTTTGAGAAAATTAAAATTATTCCCAAATCCACCATAATCAAAGTTTACAAAACTATTTAAAGAAGGCAGTGCTTTACTTTGTTCTAATTTCACCAGAAGTTCGTTTGCTCTTTCTGTGTTTTTAGCAATTTTAAAGTCTACGTGATTTTCAATAGTTAAATTTGAAGAAAGTAATCCTAAATCTATATTTTCTTTTGTTAATTTGTTTAATGAGTCGGTTAAAATAACATTTGTATTTATGTCAATTCCTAAAGTTATGTTTAGCATTTTATAGGCAATGTTTTTTAAATTTTTGGTTTTTGATAGCTGACTTTTAACAGATGCCAGTGTGATTTTTAATTGCTCAACGCTTTCTTCTTCACCAAAGCCATTTAAATAAATCTGTTCAGTTTCATTAAGTGTTTTTTCTAAATTTCGAATGTTTTTTTCTAAAATTAGAAGACTTTCTTCACTTAATAAAACATTGCCATATGCATTTATTATAGCTTCTCTAATTCCTAAGTCTGTTTTTTCTTTAGCATTTTCAGATATTTTCAAGTAGGTTTTGGCTGATTGTAAACCAACTAGATAGGAGCCATCAAAAATTAACTGACTTAAAGTCGCAGAAGCATTCATATTGTGCTTTGTTACAAACGATACTTCTTTGAACTCACCTGGATTACCACCAATAAATTCTGCAGGAATTAATATTAGCTGCTCTTTTAACCATTGTTTGTAATCAATTTTCGCATCTATTTGTGGTAACCCCATAGTTGTAGTTTCCCACTTTTTCTTTTTAGCCGCATCAATATCTCTTGTTGCATTTATGGCTGCGTAACTATTTTTTAATGCGTAATTTATAGCTTGTTCAAGTGATAGTGAAATATTTTCTTGTGCATTAACTAAAATACTTAAAAACATTCCTATAAAAAATAATGTTATTTTTTTCATTCCTAAAATTTATTTTTTTCTAATTGCTCTTCTAAAATTTTTAGTCCTTTTAAAGTGGCAATAGCCCTAGTGTGATACTCAAGAACACTGGTTTCTAATTTGTTTAACGTATTTTTATTGTAGGTATGTAAATTTGAATTATGGACACTCATTGCCAGTGAAAAATAAAATTTTGTAATAAGTTCTTTATCTATGTTTTTTCTGTACAAACCTTCCGAAATTCCTTTATTGAGATTGTTTGAAATACAATCTTTAAACATTGAAAATTCATCAGCCATAATTTTATGATGTATTTTCGGATAATATTTTTCAAGCTGATACATTGGTGAATCATTAGAATTTTTAAACATGTTTTTAAACATGTTTTTTACTTCAAAATTCTCCTGAATAGCATTATAACCTTTGCCACAAATACAAAAAACAGCATTATGCATGGTGTTGTGTAAAAGAGTTACAGCCTCATCAACAAGTTCTTCTTTATTTTTAAAAAATTTATAAATTGTTTTCTTCGATATTGCTAAATCATTGGCAATATCATCCATAGTAACACTTTTGAAACCATATTTTAAAAATATAGTACCAGCTTTCTGTAAAATTATTTCCCTCATTCCATCCATTTTACTTTAAAATAGAATGCAAATGTACAAAAGGAAACTTTAGAAACAAAAAAAGTTTCCAAAGTTTTAATAATTTAAGAATATTTAAAATATAGAATGTAGGTTTAAAAATTATCTTGAATCATGTATTTTTACAGAAACTAAGAACGGAATGAGAATTATTGATACCTATAAAGAGGGCTTTATCACATTTTTAAATAAAAAAATTAAAATAGAAGAGCCAACTAATTTGTATGAACCCATACATTATATTTTACAGTTAGGAGGAAAGCGTTTACGACCTGTTTTAACACTAATGACCTGTGATTTGTTTCATGGAGATATTCATAATGCTTATGATGCCGCTTTAGCAATTGAAGTTTTCCATAATTTCACATTAATTCATGATGATGTTATGGATAAAGCTCCTATTAGAAGAGGAAAAGAAACTGTTCATCAAAAATGGGATTTAAATACAGCAATATTATCCGGTGATGCAATGATGATTATGGCTTATCAATGCTTGGAGAATTATGAACCGGTTATATATAAAAAGTTAAATATACTTTTTAGCAAAACAGCTCTAGAAGTTTGTGAAGGACAACAATTAGACATTGATTTTGAAACTAGAAATAATGTTTCTATTGCTGAATATATAAAAATGATAACTTATAAAACTTCTGTTTTGGTTGCTACAGCAATGAAAATGGGAGCGATAATTGCTAATGTTTCAGAAGAAGATTCTATAAAAATATATGAGTTCGGTTTAAATCTTGGAATAGCTTTTCAATTACAAGATGACTATCTAGATACTTTTGGAGATGTTAAAACTTTCGGAAAGCAAATAGGAGGAGATATTGCTGAAAATAAAAAAACATTCTTATACCTAAAAACAGTAGAAGTTTCTAATGTTAAAGACACTAAAAAACTACTAGATTTATACAATTTAAAACAGAGCAATCAAAGTAAAGTTAACGAAGTAACTCAGTTATTTTTAAAAAACAAAATACCTGAAATTACTATAAAAGAGATTGAATTATATACCAATAAAGCATTAGAAATTTTAAAAACCCTTTCGATTTCTGAAGAAAAGAAATCAATTTTGAAAGATTTTGGATTGAGTTTAATGAAACGCACAATTTAACGTAATGCAACAAAATATAGGAGCATTAGAATTACTTGAAAAAGTAGCAAATGAAAATTTATATCAAAATTTAATTATACAATTAAATAAAGATTTTCAATTGTCTAATTTGAATGAAAGCTTTGAGTTATCAAGTGAACCTAATCAATTAAAAAAGGAGTTGGCTAACATTTTACTAAAACTAATAACAAAACAATATGATGATTATTTGAACCTATTGTATAGAATTGATGTGTCAGAAAAGGAATTATTAACCGTAAGCAGCAATAATTTAAATGTTACAGTTGAACAAATAACATACATAATTTTGAAAAGAGAGTACCAAAAGGTTTGGTTTAAAAATAGATTCTAAAAACTGGATTTAATGCTGAAGAACTAGTAATACTTCTAACTTTATCAAATAAAACATCGTAACGTAAACCCATAGAAATATTACCAGTTACATACTCAAGCCCAAAATATAATGCATTTTGCCATTGAGAAATATTATTTTCAGAATAATAGTTTTGGTTGATTTTTAAATTTTCGTATTCGAATGATACTTGTAAATAATATATAGGTTTAAAAAGAGCTAAAATACTCCCTCCATAAAGATTAGTTGTAGGATTTTGAATTGATTTATTTTTAACATAAACATAAGTTAAACTAAATCCAGCGCCAAATTTATCAGAAAAGTCATAAATAGCGCTTGGAGATAAAGAAAAGGTTGAGTAATTATTCCCAACTCCTATATTAAATCCTCCTCCAAAACGTACATTATCAATAAAACGTTGCTTATCTAAGTTCGAGTTTTGACTAAATATATTAAGATGAACGAAACTAATAATGGCGAGTAAAAAATAGATTTTACGCATGTTAATTGTTTCTGCTAAGTTAATAAATTATTTTATCAGATAAATATTGTACATAATACAAATAAGTATTATTTTTGCACCCAGATTTAGGTCCCATAGCTCAGCTGGTTAGAGCACCTGACTCATAATCAGGGGGTCCAAGGTTCGAGCCCTTGTGGGACCACAGAAATTTAAAAGCTTTACAGAGATGTAAGGCTTTTTTATTTAATTATTTATTGAAATAAAATCAACAAGGTGTCATCTTAACCTTATAAAATGAAATATCCTTTCTTTTTAAGTAATCAAATGCGTGAGGAAGTTACCAATTATGCTACAAAACAAGTAATTGGTTTAAACTTGTAATTTTTTTTTAGGAAATGAAGAGTTTAAATTTATATTTGCAAGAAAAGCTTGATAAAACCTAGAAAAATATAGGGAAACTTGAGAAATATGAAAAAGAGAGAATGTAAGGAAAAGAAAATATTTTTAGATTTAGAATAATTTAAAAAATAACACGTTTGTAAAAAAAGGACTATATTTGTATTTTTGTAGTTTTATAACAATAACCTCAACCCCAAATGAGAAGTAGATTTAATAAATATTTATTAAGTTTTTGCTTTATGCTAATGTATTCAACTATGTTTGGGCATAAATCGCCTCCTTTACCAACGGGAGCTCCAAACCCTGGTTTACCAATTGATGGAGGTATATCTTTCTTGCTTATCTCAGGTGTTGCTTATGGAATATATGAATTAAAAAGAAAAAAATAGTTATTTTTCTAATAATTTAGCTACATATTTTCCTATTACATCAAATTCTAAATTAACAACTGTACCATTTTTAAAAGTATGAAAATTAGTAAATTCATATGTATAAGGTATAATTGCAACAGAAAAACTATTCTTTTTAGAATTTACAACAGTTAAACTAGTACCATTAATCGTTATTGAGCCTTTTTCAATGGTAATATTACTTAAAGAACTATCATATTCAAAACTAAAAACCCAACTGCCATTTTCTTCAACAATATTTGTACAAATTGCGGTTTGATCAACATGACCTTGTACAATATGTCCATCTAGTCTAGCTCCAAGTACCATTGCTCTCTCTAAATTTATGAAGTCTCCAATTTTTAAATGTTTAAAATTAGATTTATCAAGTGTTTCTTTAATAGCAGTTACCGTATATTCATTGCCGTTTATGTTTACAATAGTTAAACAAACTCCATTGTGAGCAATGCTTTGATCAATTTTTAATTTATTAGTAAAATTACTTTCAATGGTGATATGTATATTCTCACCCTCATTAATAATGTTTTTAACAATACCTAATGTTTCTATTATACCTGTAAACATAATTTTATTAATTTAATTGATTACTTTTGTGCAGTCAAAATTAAGCATAATATACCTGATTGATGAATAAATCTAAAAAAATAATAATAGGAATTTCCATAGGAGATTTTAATGGTGTTGGAATAGAAATTATTCTAAAAACATTTTTAGATAAACGAATGTTAGATTTTTGTACGCCTATTGTATTTGGGTCAACCAAATTAATTTCAGCCTATAAAAAAGGGATGGATTTAAACGTGCCATTCAATGGTATAAAACAAATAAATAGAGCAATACATGGGAAGTTAAATATCTTAAATATATGGGATGAAGATATTGAAATAAATTTAGGAACACCCACAGAAATTTCGGGTAGTTACGCATTTAAATCATTAGAGGCGGCTGTTAATTCACTGGTAAACAACGAGATAGATATATTGGTAACTGCCCCTATAAATAAAGACAATATTCAGTCTGAAAATTTTAAATTTCCAGGGCACACAGAGTACCTAGAATCAAAATTAAATGGAGAAAGTTTGATGATTTTGATGAAAAATAATTTGAGAATAGGTTTAATAACAGGGCATATTCCAGTCTCAAAAATAGCAGCAACAATTACACCTGATTTGATTAAGAAAAAGGTAGCTATTTTATATCAAACATTAGTTCAGGATTTTGCTATTTCAAAACCCAAAATAGCAATTTTAGGTTTAAATCCACATTGTGGAGATAATGGCGTTATTGGTAGTGAAGATGACGAAATAATAAAACCAACAATTACGGAAATTCAAAATGAAAATAAATTAGTATATGGTCCTTATGCTGCAGATAGTTTTTTTGGTTCTGAGAATTATAAAAATTTTGATGCAATTTTAGCTATGTATCACGACCAGGGGTTGGCTCCATTTAAAACATTATCATTTGGAAAAGGAGTAAATTTTACGGCAGGTTTAGATAAAATAAGGGTATCACCAGACCATGGAACAGCATACGACTTGGCGGGAAGAGGAACAGTTAATATTAATTCATTTAAAGAAGCTATTTTTAGTGGAATTCAACTATTTAGAATTCGAAATGAATATAAAAGTTTGACTAAAAACAGATTGAAAGTAAGAAATCAAAAAGAAAAATAATAAATTTTTTAAATTTATTTATAATTTCATATCTTTGCACGCTCAAATTGAAGTTCTAAATGAAAGATTTAAAAGAGTTTGATATTTCTTTTATAGGTTTAAAGGAAGGAATACATCAGTTTGATTATATAATAGAAAAGAAGTTCTTTGATTTTTTTAATTATGAAGAGTTTTACAACTCAAATGTAAAGGTAGCATTATCCTTTTTAAAAAAACCTACAATCTATGAGCTACATTTTGATTTTAAAGGTTGGATTGAAGTAGCTTGTGATGTTACAAATGAATTATTTAAACAACCTATTGAAACATCAATTGATTTAATTGTGAATTTTGGTGATGAGTTTAATGATGAAAATGAGGAATTGTTAATATTGCCTTATACTGAACATAAAATGAATGTAGCACAATATATTTATGAAGCAGTTATATTGGGATTACCTTTGAAGAAAATTCATCCTGGTGTAAATGATGGAACTTTACATTCTGTAGTATTAGATAAATTGAAAGAATTAGAGATAAAAGAAGAAAAAGAAACTAAAAATAGAGAAATAGATTCCAGATGGGATAAATTAAAAGATATATTAATAGACAAAAAATAGAAGTAATGGCACATCCTAAAAGAAAAATATCAAAAACAAGAAGAGATAAAAGAAGAACTCACTATAAAGCAGTTACACCTCAAATAGCTATTGATTCAACAACGGGTGAAGCACACCTATACCATAGAGCTCATTGGTACGAAGGAAAATTGTATTACAGGGGGCAAATTGTAATAGATTCTGAAGAAATTCAAGCTTAATTTAATTAAGTGTAAAATATGTTAAAAACTCTCATTTTGAGGGTTTTTTTTATTTTTTAACTTAAAATTGACTAGAAAATGACGAAATTCAGTAAAAAATCAAAATAAATTTCATTACTTTGACCGTCTTTTTTCACTAAAAAGAGAAACAAATTATGACAAAAATTACCGCTGCAATTACAGCCGTTGGAAAATATGTTCCTGAGGATATTTTAACAAATAAAATGTTAGAAAAATTAGTTGATACTAATGATGATTGGATTACTACAAGAACAGGGATAAAAGAACGAAGAATATTAAAAGGAGAAGGAAAAGGAACTTCATATATGGCTATTAGAGCAGCCGAAGATTTAATTAAAAAGAAAAATTTAGACCCAAAAGAAATAGACTTGGTAATTGTTTCAACGGCAACACCTGATATGCAAGCTGCTGCAACAGCAGTTTATACAGCAACCCAAATTGGTGCTACAAATGCTTTTGGATTCGATTTAGAAGCGGCTTGCTCAAGTTTTTTATATGGAATGTCGGTAGCTTCAAGTTATATAGAAGCTGGGAGATATAAAAAAATACTACTTATAGGTGCTGATAAATGCTCTTCTATGATTGATTATACAGATAGAGCTACTTGTATTATCTTTGGAGATGGTGCAGGCGCAGTATTATTTGAGGCAAATGAAGAAGGTTTAGGTTTGCAAGATGAATATTTAAAAAGTGATGGAGTAGGAAGAGAATTTTTACAAGTTAAAACAGGAGGGTCTCAGTATCCTACAACAAAGGAAGCTATAGATAAAAGAGAAAATTTTGTTTTTCAGGATGGTAAGACGGTTTTTAAAAATGCAGTTTTTAATATGGCAGATGTTACGGTTAAAATATTAGAGCGAAATAAATTAACAAATAATGATGTTACTTGGCTTGCAGCACACCAAGCGAACAAAAGAATTATTGAAGCAACAGCAAATAGAATTAATTTAGATGCCTCAAAAGTAATGATGAATATCCAAAAATATGGAAATACAACATCAGCAACTTTACCATTACTTTTGGCTGATTATGAACAACAACTTAAAAAAGGAGATACCATAATTTTTGCAGCATTTGGAGGTGGTTTCACTTGGGGAGCTATTTATTTTAAATGGGCATATAATTAGAACTAAAAAATAACAACTAAAACAAACAGAATATGGATTTAAAAGAAATTCAAAATCTAATTAAATTTGTAGCCAAATCTGGCGCAAGTGAAGTGAAATTAGAAATGGAAGATATTAAAATAACCATTAAAACTGGGTCAGAAAAATCTGAAACAACTACAATAGTTCAACAGGCACCTATAGTTCCACAAATTCCAGTTGCAGCAACTTCAGTTGAGGCATCAAGAGTTGCAGCAACAGATGTTGTTGATGAATCTTCAAAATATATTGAAATTACCTCACCTATAATAGGAACTTTTTATAGAAGACCTTCTCCAGACAAACCTGTTTTTGTTGAAGTAGGAGATGCGGTTAATCCTGAGTCAATTGTTTGTATTATTGAAGCAATGAAACTTTTTAATGAGATTGAATCAGAAGTATCAGGAAAAATAGTTAAAGTTTTAGTAGAAGATGGTACTCCAGTAGAGTTTGGGCAACCTTTATATTTAGTTGATCCATCATAAATTTACTTTCAGAAGTTTAATATTTAAATTTCAAAAACCTATTTGAAATAGGTTTTTTGTTTATAAAATAAGTTAAAGTCTTATGTTTAAAAAAATATTAATTGCCAATAGAGGAGAAATAGCTTTAAGAGTTATTAGAACTTGTAAGGAAATTGGAATAAAAACAGTAGCAGTATATTCAACTGCTGATGCCGAAAGTTTGCATGTACGTTTTGCTGATGAAGCGGTATGTATAGGTCCAGCATCAAGTAGTGAATCTTATTTAAAAATGTCAGCAATTTTAGCAGCTGCAGAAATTACCAATGCAGATGCAATACACCCAGGATATGGTTTTTTATCTGAAAATGCTAAATTCTCAAAATTATGTGAAGAACATAATATTAAGTTTATAGGAGCTTCTGCAGATATGATAAGTAAAATGGGAGACAAGGCATCGGCACGAGCTACTATGATTGCTGCTGAGGTACCTATAATTCCGGGGTCTGAAGGATTGCTAGAAACATTTGAAGAAGCAGAGAAGTTAGCTGATAAAATGGGGTATCCTGTAATGTTAAAAGCAACAGCAGGAGGTGGAGGAAAAGGGATGAGAGCTGTTTGGAAAAAAGAAAATTTAAAAGAAAATTGGGATGCAGCAAGGCAAGAAGCATTTGCTTGTTTTGCAAATGATGGTATGTATTTGGAAAAACTGATTGAGGAGCCACGCCATATTGAAATTCAAATTATTGGAGATTCCTTTGGGAATGCTTGTCATTTATCAGAAAGAGATTGCTCTATTCAGCGTCGTCATCAAAAATTAACAGAAGAATCACCGTCTCCGTTTATGACTCCTTCACTAAGAAAAAAAATGGGAGAAGCAGCTGTTAAAGCAGCTAAATACATTAAATATGAAGGCGCCGGAACTGTTGAGTTTTTGGTTGATAAACATAGAAATTTCTACTTTATGGAAATGAATACTCGTATTCAGGTAGAGCACCCAATTACTGAGCAGGTAATAGATTATGATTTAATTTATGAACAAATAAAAGTGGCGGCAGGAATTCCTATTTCAGGAAAAAATTACTTTCCTAAATTGTATTCTATTGAATGTAGAATTAATGCAGAGGATCCATATAAAGATTTTAGGCCATCACCAGGAAAAATAACAACATTACATATACCTGGAGGTCATGGAATAAGAGTTGATACACATGTATATGCGGGTTATGTTATTCCTGCTAATTATGATTCTATGATAGCAAAGTTAATTACTACTGCTCAAACAAGAGAAGTAGCGATTAGTAAAATGAGAAGAGCTTTAGATGAATTTGTAATTGAAGGTGTAAAAACAACAATTCCATTCCATAGACAGTTAATGGATAACCCAGATTATATTGCAGGGAATTATACAACTAAATTCATGGAAGATTTTGAGTTACAACCTGAAGAAGAATAAAAATTCAAATTAAAATAAAAATAAAGGATATGAGTTTTCATATCCTTTATTTTTTTAAATTTACTTTCAATTATAAATCTTATGAAAGAAAAAGAGTTACATATTGATGGTATAGATAAAATTATTTTAAAAAATTTGATGAAAGATGCTAGAACCCCAATTTTAGGAATAGCTCGTGAAATTGGAATCTCAGGTGCAGCAATACATCAAAGATTACGAAAATTAGAGGCTTCAGGCTTAATTTTAGGATCAAAATTTATAATTAACCCAAAAGTAATGGGGTATAAAACATTAGCATTTATAGGCGTTTTTTTAGATGCAGCAAGCAAATATTCTTCAGCAATAAAAAGACTAAAAGAAATTCCGGAAGTAATAGAGAGCCATTATACAACAGGTAATTATGCAATTTTTATCAAAATTTTATGTAAAGACAATGAGCATTTAATGAAACTGCTTAATCAAGAAATACAATCTATTAAAGGAGTTGC
>Ga0256834_1000572_pt1 | contig 26297 bp, 24 predicted proteins | sample 4281140metaG_FD_190536 | JGI IMG/M metagenome (GOLD analysis project Ga0256834, IMG submission 190536) | Hydrothermal vent microbial communities from East Pacific Rise, Pacific Ocean - 4281-140 | ecosystem: Environmental > Aquatic > Marine > Hydrothermal vents | place: Pacific Ocean: East...
AATCCAACACGCCTATTGGAAATTGAAACTTAACAAGCTCTTTTAATACATCCTTTTCCATAACTCAAATATACTAGCCCCCCATAGATATTCTTTTGAGCCGTAAAAGAGACCAACAGTTCTAACCCTTCCAATGTGTCAGGGTTTATTCTAACTATTATTTTGTCAGAACCAATTTCCTTTTTAAAATATTTGTAGAGTGATGCCAAGTTATTTTTGGCTGAGATAAAAAGTGTTTAGCACATAAAAACTACTTTTACAAGTAACTAATTTTACACACTAAGATTAGTACGATAGCTATTTCCTTAATGTCAGACTTAGGAAACAGTTTTATTATAAATTTTCTTGAGCCAGTTCAGTTGGTGCTTCTTGTGTATTTTCTAAAGAGTATGTTGGGCATGTGTATGATGTACAAGATGCGAACATGCCAGCTGTAGCAATAATGGCGATAAGAGTAACAAGCTTTTTCATTATGTTGGGTTTATTTATATTTCAAAGGTAGGGCAAATTAAACTATAATTAATAGTTACTTACCCTCATTTTTTACTACTGTTTTATCTTAGCTAGATATAGGTACAAATACCTATTAAAGCATAAAAGGGCTTATACCTGTTAGATATAGCCCTTATGTTATTTAAGTTTCGTTATTCGTAGCTTTTAAGCTCTAATGGCATTTCAACCAAATCTCCATATTCTTCTCCAGCTTCTTCCATATCCTCATCTTCTTCTTGGTAATGCCATTCTATAGAAATGTCATTACCTTCGTCAAATATTTCTTCTAATTTAAAAAGTATATCTAAAATAAGTTTAGATGAGGCTGTATTAAAGTAAACTAGATTAAATTTAACTACTGTCTTTGGGTTTGGAGATGATGCATAATCATCCAACCAATCCATTACGGGGCCATAAAAAGTAGTTACATCTTCTGGTAATGATTTTCCAGAAAATTCAAAATCGTTGTTCGAAGGATCTAATACAACTTTAGGCGTGTCGTCTGTTGCTTCAATTATTAATGCTTCCATCTTAATATCTTAGTTAATATAGGTTTTCATTATAAAAAACGATGCAATATCGTTAATTTTTCGAAAGTGAAATTCTATTTTATTACCTGTTTTCTTTACAATGTCAATAAATCCTAATCCTGCTCCACCTTTTTCCGAAATTCTACTTTCTAAAATTTTCTTTTTATAGTAAGCTTTTATTTCGTCTTTATCCATTTCGTTAACGGTTTCAATCATCTCTGTGATTTCGCTAATTCTGGAATTAGCTACCGGATTACCAGTAACCACAAAGTAACCATCTGTAGATTTACTTACCATAAAAATTCCTGTACCTGGAATTTCAGGAAGGCCTGATTCTGCATTATCTGAATGCTTGCCAATGTTTTGGAGGCATTCTACCATTACATGATATACTCTTTTCTTAATTGGAAGGCTGGTGTCTCCTTCTTCAAGATTTTTTTGAGTCATGGATGTAAAGGTTTTTGTAATATCTTGGTTTACTTCACCTTCGTAAATGAGCATAATATCGTTGCTCACCATATTTTCATGTACAGAGTACACGAAGTCCATAAATTCAGCGTTGTTAAATTTATTTAGTTGTTCCATTACGGTTTTTTAAAATTTTATACCAATTAGTAAAACGTCATCAATTTGCTTGGTTTTACCTTGCCATGATTCAAATTTATCTTTCACTTTTAGTTGTTGATCATTCATAGATAAATGAGCATTATCTAATAAAAGCTCTCTGGTTCTTTTAGGCCCTAGTTTCAATTGGTCTGGCCCTCCAAATTGATCTGTAAAGCCATCTGAAAAAAAGTATATTTGATCACCTTTTTCAATGTTTATAATATGGTTACTAAAAGAGTTTTTACCATCATATTGGTTTCCACCAATAGGGTACTTGTCTCCTTTAAATTGTTCCAATTCACCATTTCTTATATGGTAAAGAGGGCGGTGTGCTCCTGAGTATTGCACTTCATTTGATTCAAGATCGATTCTACACATGGCAACATCCATACCGTCTGCAGCTTTGTTGCCTTCTGCATCTTGTTTAAGGGTTTTTACAACACCCCAGTGCAGGTCGGTTAGCAAAGTAGCAGGGTCAACTTCTGTTTTACTCACAATATCTTTCAGTAGTAAATTACCTATTAGAGACATCATTGCTCCTGGCACTCCATGACCAGTACAATCAACAGCGGCAATGTAAACAAATTTATCTGTTTTATAAAGCCAGGGGAAATCGCCACTTACTACATCTTTAGCTTTAAAATAGACGAACGATTCTTTAAAGTGGGATGATATTTCTTCTTTGGTAGGAATTATGGCATGTTGAATGCGCTGGGCATAATTAATACTATCTGTAATGCTTTTATGTTGCGCATCTACCACTTTCTTTGTTTCAGTTAGCTCTTCTAATGTTGCGGCCAACTGTTGTTTCATCTCACGCTCCCTCCATGTTGCAGATACTAAATGTGTATTAGTTACCGTTAGCTCTTCAACATTCATCTTAAGCATTTCATTTTCTTGCTTAAGTTTTTTTAGTTTATCATCAAGGGTTTCTGCCTTCTCCTCACTCATTGGTTATAGTCTTTCTTTAAATTATTTGCTTTCTGAATGTTCTTTCAGTTTGTCAAGGTAAGATTCCTCTTTAACAAACTGTTTAATTCCATCAATAAACTTAGAATCTAGGAACCAGACAAATTCTGGGCTAAAATCAACTTCTTCAGTATGGAATTGTGCACTAATTTGCAAAAAATATTCGCTATCTGTAGCTCTGGAAAGAAGAAATGGCATAACCTTATCGTCAGAAATTATTTCCATTTCGGGTATCCCACCATGAATATTAAACTTTAATAGATTAGAAAATTGTGTTATCACAGAGGCACTAATAATATTATCAGCCTCTTTAAGAATAGCATCTGACATAACTAGCTTTTGCTCTTCATCCTCTAATATAGATGCTGGAAGACTTATTTTAAGAAGTTTATTTACTTCTTTCTCGTTAAATATAAGAAAACATACTCCACTAAGCTCCCCAATAATATCTGTTGTAAGCACATGTATATTATCACCAGTCTTGTTAGAAAGGTTTCTGGCTTCAGAAGTATTTTTAAGTATAAGCTCTGAGCTGCGGATGATTACTTTTTGTTGAGAAAAGAAAGACAACGAATCTGCTGCTTTCCCTAACCCGATGTTAATTATTTCTTTGGCTACATCGGTCTCAATATGATTTAATTGATCCATAATTATAGATACTAGTTATTACAAGCCTTATTTACTTTTTCCACCAATCCGTCCGGGGTAAAAGGTTTTACAATATAGTCGGCAGCACCAAGAGACATACCTTCATCTACTACTGATTGTTGCCCAACAGCACTAATCATTACAATGGTGGATTTAATTCCTTCTTCTTTTAACACTTTTAAAATGTCTAGGCCAATCATATCAGGCAAAACATTATCTAATGTGATTACATCAGGCTCTAGCTCTAAGGCCATTTCAATTGCTGTTTCGCCATCTCCTGCCATTCCAACTACATTATACCCTTCTTCGGATAATGCTGAATTGATTAATGTTCTCATGTATAATGAGTCATCGATAATTAGTACGCTCTTACTCATAATTTTTTAAGGTTTTGATAATAATTTCAAAGTTAGGTATTAATCAATGTTGATTCTATACAATTTTACATCGATTAGGCGGTGCACATACACCTATAATACTATACGTACAAATACCTATATTAAGTTACTGTGTATTTTACATTGATGTTGTACTTCGTACGCTATCGAATATATTGACATTATCTTATCTACAGCATTCAATTTAATAGCTTCTTTTGGCATTCCAAAAACAATACAGGTTTTTTCGTTCTGGGCAATTGTAAAGGCTCCACTATTTTTCATCTCTAAAAGGCCTTGAGCTCCATCATTGCCCATTCCTGTCATAATTACCCCAACAGAATTTTTTCCAGCATATCGAGCAACAGATCTAAATAAAACATCTACTGAAGGTCGGTGACGATTCACTAGTGGCCCTTCTGTTACCTCCACATAATACCTGGCTCCACTTCGTTTTAGCAACATGTGCTTGTTTCCAGGAGATATCAATGCCTGACCTCGTAACACAGTATCCCCATTTTTTGCTTCTTTAACAGTTATTTTACATTGTTCGTGTAGCCTATCTGCGAATTGCTTGGTAAATAATTCTGGCATATGCTGCACAATTACGATGCCTGGGCTATCTAGTGGAAATGACTCCAAGAATGTTTTGAGTGCTTCCGTTCCACCTGTAGAGGCGCCAACTGCCACAATTTTTTCAGTGGTTTTAACCAAACTTGTTGGGTCTGGTTTTGCTAATACTGCATCGGCTGTAAGTTTTGGCTTTACCGATTTGGGTGCTTTTGCAAGCCCGACTCTCCTTCGATGAATAACTGCATGAGAAGCAGCCTTTACCTTATCTACTAGGAGCATAGATGCTTCTTTTCGTTGCTCTGGTGTATGTAGTTGCGGCTTTAATACCACTTCTACTGCTCCCCATTCCAAGGCACTTAGTGCAGTTTCGGTTCCTTTAGAGGTTAGGGTAGAAATTATTATTACAGGAATTGGATGCTGAGACATGATTTTTTTTAAGAAAGTAATACCATCCATTTTAGGCATTTCAACATCTAATGTTATTACATCGGGTACAACGTTTTTAATTTGCTCAACTGCCATATAAGGATCAGAAGCTGTGCCCACAACTTCTAACTCAGAATCTGATGATAAGATTTCTGTAAGTGATTGGCGAACAATGGCTGAATCGTCAACAATTAAAACTCTAATTTTTTTAGTCACGCTGTTTCGATATGTATTTCATAAACACTTCTCCTGTAGAAGTATTAAAATTTAATTTTCTTCCTTTAAACCCGCCAACACTTTTAGCTACAATTTTTATACTTAGGTCATTTAAAATTTCCTCTGCAATTTTTATATTTCGTTGGCCAACGGCTAAGGTATGCTCAAGTTGGTTGGCTCCTCCAAATACTTTGGCTACTAAGTTTTCTCTTTTACTGCCTAGTTGTTCTATTTTTTTTACCAAACTTTCAATGGCAATGTTTCCATATTTTGGCGAAGCTAGTTCTTTGCCATTCCAAAAAGGGAGCATATAATGATTGATGGCACCGATTGATTTGGTATCATCAAATAAACAAACGGCAACACAAGAACCGAGCACAGTGGTAACCATATACCCTTTTTTGTTAACAAATAAAGTTGAAGGGTAAAGGTAGTATTTCGGTATGGTAGAAGTTTCGCTCAAATTTATTTAAAATACTTCTCCCTCACTTTCGTCATCATCATCATCAAAAAAGAATACATTGCCACTGTCAGAAAAAGTATGCATATCGCCTTCTTCTGCTAAAGGGATGGAAATTCCCATACTACACCCTTCTCCTATAATACACTCCACATGAACTGAACCTTGCATAAGATCTACCTGGGCTTTGGTTACAGTAAGGCCAAGACCATGGCCTAAATGACTTTTGGTAACACCTGTTTCAAGCTGAACAAAGCGATCGAAAATAATTTCATAATCTTTTTCGTGCATGCCAATTCCGGTATCAATTACATTAACAATTAACTCCTTGCTATCTTGCACCGAAATATCTAAAATTAGTTTTCCTTTATCTTTATTATATTCTATGCCATTGGAAACAAGATTTCGGATAATTGAGCTTAATAGTCCGGCATCCGTAATAAACTCAAGGTTACTTGGGCATTTTAATTCTACCGTAAGTTTTTTTCTTTTTATAAGATGATCGAATTTATCTAAAATGGCTTTTGATAAAGACTCTACATCAACTTTTCCAAAATTTGGTTGTAATTCTCCTGCTTCAAGTTCAGCTGCTGTAAAAATATTCCTTAGTTGAAAGTCTAAATTAAATGCTTCTTGATGGATTAAGCTGGACGCATATTTTATCTGCTCTAAATCTCCAGGTTTTTGACTTAGTTTATCTGCCAACCCCAAGATAGATGATAATGGGTTATTTATCTCATTACGAATATTGGATAGAAATTGAGTTTTTACAGATTCAGAATTCATCAATTTTTTATTGACCTGTTCCAGTTCATTCATGAGTCTTTTTTGCTCCTGAACGGCAATTCTATTCTGCTCAAATCGTTCGCTGAGCTCGTCTAATATCTGCTTTTCTGTAAGTTTTTTCATAATAGAAAAAAGATTAAGGCGTATGCCTGTAAATAGTAGGTGCTACCTGTGTAACAGGTGCTTTTATCCCCGTAGTTGATTCGGAATGCCCAAGAAATAAATAACCTCCAGGTTTAAGCTTACCACAAATAGCATTGATAACTTTTTCTTGAACCTCCCTATTAAAGTATATTAATACATTTCTACAAAACACTAAGTCGAAATCGTTTGGAATGCCAACTAAAGGAACTGTTAGATTTATGGTTCTGTATCGCAAGTTTTTTTGCAAGATAGGAGTAACCTTAACAGTTCTACGTTTTTTGTTTTTGCTTCGTAAAAAGTATTTTCTTTTTATATGGAGTGGGATTACATCAATTCTTTTTTCGGCATAAATTCCTTTTGATGCTTTTTGAAGAATTTCTGTTGAAATATCTGTTCCTAACATTTCATAAGAGAAGCCAACGTTTTTTTCTATGAATTCTCTTAATTCTATGGCAATCGTATAAGGTTCTTCTCCACTAGAAGCGGCTGCACTCCAAATTTTCAAATGCCTATTGTTTTTACTAAATTCTGGAAGAAAATTATCTCTTAGAAAGTCGAAATGATGAGGTTCTCTGTAAAAATCAGTTTTGTTGGTAGATACGGCATCAATAAAATATTGTATTTCTCTTGCTTGGCCGGCATTGCTAAATAGGAAGTCTATGTATTCTGCAAAATTGTTTAATTTATTTATTTTAATTCTTTTTTGCAGTCGTCCTTCCAATAAAACTTTTTTAGAATCAGGCATTTGAATGCCATAATTGCTATGAATAAATGCCCCCAACTTTTTAAATTGGGGGATAGTTAATTTGGAGGTGAAAACTTCATTAGAATTAATCATTTATACCAACGGGTTGGTTAAAATTTTTCATACTCATCGTCTATTCCATCATTGCCATCTAGCTTTATTTCAACACCCGAATTTTCCTGTGGAATATTCATTGGAGCAGGCTGTTGTGGAGCAGTGCTTGGCTGAGATGGGGTAGAAGAATTTTGATTGCTTTGTGTAGAAGGAACTTCAGATTCTGTAGCCAAAATACCTTTTCTTATGGCTATATCATCAATTTTAAAGAATGAAATAGCTTCTTTTAACTGATTTCCTTTATTACTTAAGTCATCGGCATTATGAGCAATTTCTTCAGATGCTGAAGCATTACGTTGTACCACGTTGTTAAGTTCTTGCAGGGCATTATTTACTTGCTCTGCCCCGGAGTTTTGTTCTTTACTGGCAGCCGTAATTTCTTGTACAAGTCGAGCAGTTTTGTCAATATTAGGTACAATAGCTTCTAATAAATTTCCTGCTTTTTCAGATATTTTTAAACTAGAGCTCGTAAGATCATTAATTTCGTTTGCTGCTTCCTGGCTACGCTCGGCCAGTTTTCTTACTTCAGCAGCAACTACAGCAAAGCCTTTGCCGTGCTCTCCTGCTCTTGCTGCTTCTACAGCCGCATTAAGAGCTAAGAGGTTAGTTTGTCTTGCAATTTCTTCAATTATCGAAATTTTATCAGCAATGGTTTTCATAGAGTCAACTGTTTGAGCAACAGCGGCATTTCCTTCTTGTATATCTTCTGATGCTTGAATTGCAATTTTCTCTGTTTGCTGAGCATTCTCTGTATTTTGTTGAATATTGGCAGACATTTCTTCCATTGAGGCAGCTACTTCTTCGGCAGAGGCGGCTTGCTCGGTTGCTCCTAAAGATGTTTGTTTGGAGCTGTCTTTAATTTTGGAACTTGAAATGCCAATGGAATCAGAAGTGGCAAAAATTACTCCGATGGCATCTTTTAGCCTATCTGTCATAATCAGAAATTGGTTAATCATTTCGCCAATTTCATCATTATTTGAAACCACAATTTTTTGTGTAAGGTCGCCATTGGCCATTGCTTTTATGGTTTCAATGGCATCGCCAATTCTTTTGGTAATACTAGAAGCTATGAAAAGCGCTATAATAACTGCCAGAATAAACACGGCAATAGCAGAAACAATAATGGTTGTTTTAGACTGATTGATAATATCAACTACTTTAATTGTAGCTCCTTCAGTTGATTTTATAGCAATTAAGCGATCTAATGTTTTGGTTAGCTGTTCGGTTGTTGGTGCAATGGTAGATTCCATTAAATCTTCTGTTTCGAACATTGTAAGTGGGTCGTTATAACTTTCAAAAGAAGAAAGAGACTGCATTACAGACGCTTGAGCAGCTATCACTTCATCAAAATTGGTAATTAGGGAGGTTAGCGTATCCTTGGTTTCCTGAGACCAATCGGCCATAATAGTTTCAAGTTTAGACTTAATGGCATCATATCGAGTATCGTGAATTTCGATAAGCATTACCTTGGTATCTTCTTTAGTGCCTACATATACCCAATTAAAAGTATATTCTTTCGATTTAGTAATAAGGTTGTTAAATTCATCAAGAACAACTACATCTTCGCCTCTGCCTGCGTAAAGGTTAGATATGATATCTTGAGAATTGTTAACTGCATTATAAACAAGTGCAGAACTTGCAATAAAAGTGAACACTAAAATTGCAAAGCCTATGATTAGTTTAGCTTTAAGTTTTAGATTTCTAAAAGGATTGATCATTATAACTATTTTTTTAATTTTTATTTTTCGATTGATTCTAATTCAAATACCTTATCTGAATTCATAAGCTGTATAAAATTGTCTTTCACTTTTGCTACCCCTTTTAGGAAAGCTGGGTTGAATGGCAAATCTAAGCTGGCAGCACTGTTAATATCATCGTCAGCTATTTCAATGATATCAGTTACAGAGTCAACAATGGCTCCAACTGACATTTCTTCTCCATTAACATTCACATCAACCACCATTACGGTAGTAATTTTTTCGTTATCGTCAGTAATGTCAATATTAAATTTCAATCGAGTATCAACAACAGGTAAAATGCTTCCTCTAATATTTATCACGCCAGCTAAAAGTTTATCAGAGCCTGGAATTGACGTAATCAGAGGGACATCGAGAATTTCGACCACTTTATTAGCATCAACGGCTAGTTTTTCTTTGCCTAAAGAAAATGTGAGATAAATATTTACTAAACTTTCTTCCTTAGTAAGTTCTTCTAAAGTGGTGTCAATCTTTGAATCTCTCGATTCTTTAATACTTGAGAGCTCGTTTTCAGTAAAAAGACTATCAACATCAATGAGCATAATAAACCGCTCTAAATAACGTGTAATACCTCTAATATAATTTGTGTTATGGTTACCCACCTGAGGCACCTTTTCAATACTTTCTTCTTCAAAGTGCACTACCTCAAGTACTTTATCAACCATTAAACCAACTTCAATAGAACCGTCTTCGGTTTGAAGCTCGAGTACTAATATATTAGCTCTTTCTCCCTTTGCATCAGCACTTAAATTGAGCCATCGCTGAAAGTTAACAATTGGCAGCAACTCGTTATTATGGTAAATTATGCCTTCGAGCAAATCCGATGACTTAGGAACTTTAGTAAGCTCAGGGCTTTCAATAATTTGGTTCAAATTTTTCAAATTAACCCCAAATAGTTCGTTATCTATTTCGAATGAGAGGTAATCTGTACTTATAGGTATTTCGCTCATGATAGTGTTACGTCTTCTCGTGTATCAACATATTTTCTAATTAAGCGGTTGGTATCAAAAACCAATGCTATGGTGCCATCTCCTAAAATGGTTGAACCGGAAATATAATCTTGTTCTTTAAAATAAACACCCAATGGCTTAATAACTGCTTGGTATTCGCCTACAATATGATCGCATATTAAGGCTACCTGACTTTTGCCATTATTTACCACCACAATCTGTTTAGCTAAATCAGCACCTTTTTTGTCACTAATTTCAAATGTTTTGCGTAAATCGATAAAAGGAATTTGATTATTATCCAGTTCCAAAATACCTGTAAATTTATTTACATCACTAGCATTGCGGTAGGTGTAACATTTGTCAATGGCGGCTAAAGGAATAACATAGGAGCCATCTCCTAATTGCACTAATAAACCATCTATAATTGATAGGGTTAATGGAAGTGAAATTGTAAGTGTTGTACCTACATCAATTGTTGATTCAATATCAATTTCGCCTCTGAGTGCATTTATACTTCTTCTAACTACATCCATTCCTACACCTCGCCCAGATACATCTGTTACTACTTCGGCAGTGGAGAACCCAGCGTGGAATATTAAATTAAATATTTCTTTTTGAGATAATATTGTATTCTCTTCAATAACACCTTTTTCAATGGCCTTTGCTCTAATTACTTCTGCATTAATGCCTTTGCCATCATCTTTAATCTCAACATTTACGTTTGTGCCCGAATAATAAGCACGCAACTTAATAGTGCCTTTTTCTAGTTTGCCTAGTTGTGCTCGTTGCTCATTACTTTCAATACCATGATCCAAACTATTTCTTAAAATATGCATTAATGGATCAGTGAGGCTTTCAATAATCGATTTATCGAGTTCTGTATCGCCACCTTCTGTGATAAAAGCAATGTCTTTTCCTAATTCAGATGAAATATCTCTAATCATACGTTGGAACCTGCCAAACATATTGCTGATTGGTATTAGGGTCATGCCGAATGCAATGTCTCGTAATTGACGAGAAAGTTTTTCAACGTTTTCGGCAATAGTTTCTAGTTCAGAGTCAACTTTTTTGTCTGTATGTAAGCTTAATGCTGCCTGTGTAGTAATTAGTTCACTCACAAGGTTCATTAGCTCATCAAGCTTGTCTGACGAAACTCTAATACTTGAAACGACTTTTCCTTTTACATGTGGTTCACTTGCTTCCTTAGATTTAGCTGCTTCTTTTACCTTAGCAGCCAATGATTTTTTCTTTGGCTTTTTTTCACTTTTAGTTACAGTTTGTTTTTTGCCAGTTAAAAGTTTTAAAGTATTTAAATCAAATGGGTTGTGTAGTAACTGTGTGTTGGTAAGTGTTTCTTTAATTTCTTTAGACTTAAATATATTCGAATCATCTACAACCTCTACAGTAATAGTTGAACTGGCTTCCACAAATACAAATACTTCCTTAATTTCATTTTCAGACTTATCGGATGCCAAAAATATGCTCCAGCCTGTTATACATTCCGTTGGATCTATATTTTTTATATCTTTAATAGAATCTGTAAACGGTAATGCAATGCAATCTCCTAATGAAAACAGCTCATCAATTAAGTAAAGTGGGTTATTGCCATCGTTAACAATTGATTTACCTGGTTTAAAATGAATTAAATATGTTTTTTTGCCATCTTCTACTTCTTTTGGGGTATCATCAGGTTTTTCTTCTGCTACATCTTCTCCAGATTCTCCCGTGTAAGCCATTATCTGAATGGTTAAGCTGGCATGCCGATCTTTATTAGCTTGGTCTTCCAGTTCATGGTCTTCCACAATTTGCTTAATATGATCCATTGAAGCTAATGTAACATCAACTAAATCTTTAGAAACTTGTTGTTTTCCTGTCCTTATTAAATCGTAAACAGTCTCCAAATTATGAATAAACTCAGCAATATTCAAAAATCCGAACATGCTGCTATTGCCTTTTAAGGTATGCATTATTCTAAAAACTTCTTCAATAATGCTCTTTTCTTCAGGTGTTTCGTCTAGCTGAAGTAGTGCACCTTCGAGTTTATCGAGGAGCTCACCAGCTTCTTCTAAGTAAACGGCTTTCATATTATCCATTAGCGAACGAATTTTTTAATAACCCCTAATAATTTGTCTTCTTCAAAAGGTTTTACCATCCAAGCGGTAGCACCAGCCTCTCTTGCGGCATTCTTTTTTTCTAATTGCGATTCTGTTGTAAGCATAATAATAGGTATATGCTTATAGCTAGAATCTTTACGAATGTTTTTAACCATGGTAATGCCATCCATAACAGGCATATTTAAATCGGTAACAACAAGTTTAACCTTGGCAGATAGTTTGTCTAACCCATCTTGCCCATTAACGGCTTTTATTACAGTATAGCCTGCGTCTATAAGGTTGCTACTAATGAGCTCCCTTATGCTTTCCGAGTCGTCAACGATTAATAGTGTATTTGACATATTTAAGCAGCTTCTTCTTTAAACATAAATGAACCAAATCCAGCTCTATCAAGAATAATTTTTATATCGAAAGGAACATCAGAATCAATCTTAACTTTCTTTTCTGAATAAGAATTCTTAAACATCTTTAATAATTGAACAGGAATAATATCTAAATGGGTAATATTCATTAATTGAATATCAATTATATCGTAGTTGGTAAACGTGGTGAGTAAACAATCTTTAATTACTTCGGCTTCTAGTAAACTCAAGGAGCCTTCAAAAACCATTTTTGTTTTTCGTACTGTTTTTCTTCTGGAAGGAATTAGTTTTACTGTAATAGGCGAATCTTCTTTGCCCCCTAAAAGTATCTTTTCGTTTAAATTGGCAGTTTCAGTTGGCTTGGATATAATTTGGGGTGCTTTGCTAACAGATGCCTTTGCAGCTTCTTTTTTAATAATGGGTTTCTTCTTTTTTTGAGAAGCAGGTTTGGCTACTGCCTTTGTCTTAGGTGTTGACTTAGCGGTAGTTTTTGCCTTAACCGAAGGTGTTGCTTTAACCACTTTTTTAGATTTACTTTTTGTGGTTTTCTCCTTTTTAGAAGGGATTAACGTATCCTTTTTTATTCCTTTTAAATTGTTTCCTAAAGCCATATTACTTACTTACTAATAGAAATTCTTCTCCAAATGCCTGATAGTCTTTTGCACTATTTGAGCTAGGAGCATATTTTATTACGCTTTTCCCAAATGAAGGAGCTTCTGCTGCCTTTACATTATTTCTAATACTAGACTCAAACAGTGTTATATCAAAATTATCTTGAATATAACTTTGCACCTCGCTGCTTAATTTACGCCTTTTATCAATCATTACTGGTAAAATTCCTAAAATCTTAAGTTTAGGGTTTAGGTTTTCTCTAATTTGTTCAATTGTCGAATAGATTAAATCCAATCCTTGTAAGCTTAAAGCAGTCATTTGCATAGGAATAATAACCTCGTTTGAGAGGGTTAGCGAATTGACTGCAAGTAACGAGAAAGAAGGAGGACAATCAATAAGTACAAAGTCGTATTTACTTAGACCTTTTAACGTTTTTTTTAGCTGAAGCTCTCTTTCTTCAATTTGTGCCATCGACATTTCGATATTGGCAAGGTCAATGGAGGATGGGATTAGGTCTAACCCTTCATCGGGCAATGAGATGATGCTCTGTTTGGCAGAGGCATCTCCCATAAGTACATCTCCAATAGTATGCTCTATCTCATTTACACCTAAAGAGTAAGTTAAATTTCCTTGAGGATCTAAATCTATTAATAATACCTTTTTTCCTCTTTCAGCCAAAACGGCACCAAGGCTGATTACTGTAGTGGTTTTACCTGTTCCTCCTTTTTGATTTACAATTGAAATAAACTTCATTTGACTAAAATATTAATATTGTACAAATTTTAAGGGTTAACCTTTAAAATTTTTATAAGGCAACTTATAAACCTGAGTTCGGGATAAGGAAGTTTCGTTAAAGCCCAAAGGGAAAAGCTCACCTGCTATTTTATTTTCTGGCAGCTATTCCTTATCCCGAACTCAGGTTATAAAAAGAATTAGAGCTTTATTTAATAAGTTATGAAAATGGGGATATGAAATTTCTGAGAAGTGGATGTTGTTTTTTTATGCCTCTGCCATTTGGTTTAACTTTGAAAAAGATGATATAAATGCGTTAGCTTCTTCTAAAGTAAATTTAAATGCAAGTTCAATTCCTTTTGTTGAGCAAATATTTGCGAATGCTTTCCAATGTGAACTTTTGAACCCTTTTCCTTCTTTATTAATCATAATAATGCCCTTAAGACCCGAGTCTAATAATAATGGGATAATATTCGTGTTAAACCATTCTTGATCGGCTCTGGAAAGGCTTCCAAAGTTTGAGGTGTCCTGTATCCAGAAATTAGTAGCATATTTTGATAGGTTTTTTATATTTCTGTTAAAACTATCACGGTATTCTGTAGATGATGGTTTCTTTTTCCAACGTATTAAAGAAGATTTTAAAATTCCATTATAAACAAATGATACTATGTCGTTTTCAAAATAAACCTGATGTTGAATTTGGGCAGAATTAGGAAGAGGGAGAACTATTGAAAATACTGTTCCTTTGCCAAGCTCACTCTCAATGCTAATTGTGCCGTTCATTGATTCTACTTGCTGTTTAACTAAATAGAGACCAAGCCCTTTGCCTTGCGTTTCTAAATCAAAGCGCGAGTACATTTTAAAAATTTTATCTCCAACTTTATCAAGATCAATACCTCTCCCATTATCTGCAAATTTTAATATTACGTTTTCTCCTTTCAACTCTGTAGAAATCTTTAATTTTAAATCTATACCTACTCGCTTATATTTAAACGCATTGCCCATTAGGTTATATATAATGCTTTGAATGTATTCTCTTACTCCAAACACATTGCTTTCTTCAATGTTTAATTCTGTGTTTTTTAAGCAACATATTTCTTGACTTCCATCTGATAACAATTTTTGAGCTATTTTTATTTCTTCTAAAATATTTATATGTTCTTTTATCTTGTAGAGGTTGTTTCTTACTTGAAGAATATTATTTAGATCCTTTATAACAGTATCTAATAATTTAGTTTCTGTTTGTATATGCGATATAATAGTGCTTTCTTCGGTGTCATCATTAGTTGGTTTAAAAAGAGTTGTTAAACCCAACAGCCTAGCTACAGGAGCTCTTAAATTATGCGAAACATTGAATGAAAATTGTTCAAGCTCATTATTGTGCTTAACGAGCTCTTCAGCATGTTTTTCAAGCTCTAGAGTTCTTTCTACTACTTTTTCTTCTAACTCTAAGTGTATTTTTTTATTTACTTTATTAAGCTTACACCACCGTATTTTAAAAATTAACAAAGTAGTTACAATAAAAGAAAAGGCTATAGCATAAAAAAGGGTTGAAATATAGTTTTGGATACCAAGCACACCTGCCAAATCTACTCCCAATAATGTATTAATATAATCAAACGAAAATAGAATTACCCCATTAGAAACTAAGGCAATAGCTATATAAACCCATTCTTTCATAGCAAATAGCAACATGGGCAAAACGACCAAAGCTAAAATAAGTATTTTTAGATCGAATGAATACGCGTGAGTGCCATCAGGGATAATAATTAGAGTTAGTACGTCTCCTGCCAATATTATAATAGGAGGTAATAACGATAAAAAAATTCTACTACTAAGGGTAAACCCTGAATAGTTTAGTAATAAAGTAAGGTTGATTAATACAACCGCACCCAATGCTATATACACAGGGGTTATCCATCCATACCTGTTTAATAATACAAGAAAAATAAGGAATGCGGCAAAAGAGACTATTAAAGAGATAATATTCGAGTATATTATCTCTTCTGAAGATCTATTTTGTTTATCCTTGTTTGTTCCTAATAAAAATAAATTCATCATTAAAATTTCATATTCAAATCTAGCCTTATTCTATTACCTGTCTTAGTTGCTGTGGCATTATTTTCTAAGTGCTCAACTATAGCCTCTACAGTATAGGCTCTTAAAACGAATCTGTTCTAAAGGTGCCATCATCCAACCTTGAGTTCTAATCTTGCTCGAATCTATAGCAAAAGTCGCCACTAAATTCGAGTTTCTTTTTAGCCTGAATTATTCATGCATAAATGTACATGTTGAATTTTTTGAAACACTGATTTGTTTTATTAAAATAACGTCTCAATGTACAGTACCTATTCAGGTTTCAAATCAATGGTATCTCCAAAATTAACCGCAAAGCACGCAATGTGCTCGCTAAGAACGCTAAGAAAAACATTGTGAACTTTGCGTAAACCTTAGCGAACCTTACGGTAAAGGGATTAAATATGCCTGAATAGGTATAATGATTGTAATTTGTTTTTTTTGTAAAATTCAAAATGTTTATGATAGTTCAGGTTAGGCGTATCTTGCGCTTTAACAAGCACAGTTGCAAGTAATACCAGCATATTTACTAATATTATTATTTTAATGTAGTTTATTATTTTTTTCATGTAAACTTAATTAGTTAGAAAGGTTATAGTATTATTTTCCTCTTTCATTGATACTGCTCTAGTGTCAAGTCAAGCATACTTTAGCCGAACCAAGCTTTGACATTTTTGCCCTATACTTCTTTAAAAAATATTTCCGTAGCTACGGCTATGGGCATATTTTTTGCATTGTCTAGCCCAAAAATGTTGGCAACTTATACGACACAGTACACTTGACTTAACACTAGTAATGTAATCAAGAAAAAATGTGTATAAAAATAACTTTGATTTAAAATTTTTCATACACATTATCAAAGGGCTCTGTTGCTAGTGGTTCAATTTCAACACCTTTATTTTTTTTGTTTAAAGAACCATTATGTGCAGACATTTCTTCGGGCTTTGCCTTTAAAACTGGAGATAAAATTGTTTTGTGAGAAGAATTAACTTTATTATCATTCATTTTAAAAAAACTAATAACCTCTTTTAGCTGTTTTCCTTTTCTATATAAATCATCTGCTCGTAGTGCAATTTGCTCTGATGCCGCAGCGTTTTCTTGTACAATATTGTTAAGCTCTTGCAATGCATTGTTTACTTGCTCGGCACCTGAATTTTGCTCTTTACTTGCGGTTGAAATTTCCTGGACTAGTTTAGCTGTTTTATCAATATTAGGTACAATGGTTGCAAGTTTATTGCCAGCAGTTTCTGAAACCTTAAGACTTGAACTTGTTAAAGTATTAATTTCTACAGCTGCATTCTGGCTTCTTTCTGCTAATTTTCTTACTTCTGCCGCTACTACTGCAAACCCTCTACCATGTTCTCCTGCACGAGCTGCTTCTACCGCTGCATTTAATGCCAATAAATTGGTTTGTCTTGCAATTTCTTCTACTATAGAAATTTTATCGGTAATAGTTCTCATCGATTCTACGGTTTGTTTTACAGAGGTGTTTCCGTCTTGTATATCTTCCGAGGCTTTAAGAGCAATCGATTCTGTCTGTTTTGCATTTTCGGTATTTTGCTGAATATTTGCAGACATTTCTTCCATAGAGGCAGCTACTTCCTCTGCAGATGCTGCTTGGTCTGTTGCTCCAGAAGAAATATTCTGAGAAGATGTTTTCATTTCAGAACTTGATTCAGCTATTTGATTTGAAACATTCAATGTAAACCCTATTATTTCATTTAATTTTTTAACCATACTTCGCATGGTTTTTTGTGCTAACCCAATCTCATCTTTTGTGTAAATATCTTCTAGGTTTACTGTAAGGTTTCCATTGGCAACTGCTTGTATGTCTTTAATTAATTCTTTCATGGAGCTAACAATACCTCTGCTAATTATAAATCCAATTAATGAAATTATTATGATTAACACACCAGTAATTGCTACTAACCTTATAAAAGTACTTCCCAGAGTACTTGCCATATGGCCTGTGCTATTAATTGTTAAATCATTATAAATTGCATTTAATGTATCAAATGCTTCTAGTGCTGGAGTATCGTTAATTTTAACTTGTTTATCAATGGTTGCTATATCGTTTCCGCTTTCATGGGCTAAAATAGATACTCTCAGGTCTGCCTTATATCCATCTAAGGTTGTTTTGATTGTAGTTAAGGCTTCGCTTTCTTCTTTTTTTAAATGTTTAAGAGTTGAGTATTTGTCAAGGGCTTTGTTTATAGCTGTATAATGCTTGATAAATCGTTTGGCATATTTTTTATCTCCTCTAAGAACATAGTTTTTAAAATTATGAATAATGCCCCCATAGCCAAAATTAGCTTTTATATCCATTAGCAAAGTTTGTCTTTGAACTACTTCTGATAAGTAGTTATTCCAATTATTTTGTACTGATACAGAGCTTTTGTAGAAAAGAGATCCACCACTAATTAATAAGGTGACCATTACTACAAACATTACAGTAAATTTCTGATTGATTTTTAAGTTGTTTAACATTATTGACAAGGTCAAATAAAAAATAGTTACATATAAAAAAGTAAGGAGTGATTTTCTTTATTAATAGTTGAAAACTATAAGGAAAGCACAACTTATATATATAAAATATAAACGGTATTTTGCGCTTGTTACAATAGGTATGCCAATGTCTAAATCTCCTTGTTTTAGCAATAAAGTCGAATAGGTGATTTGCGAAATTTCCATTATGGGAATTTATTCTAACATTGGGATAAATTTTATGAAAACTTTCTTTGTGTGCTTACGCTTCACAACCTCAAAAGCTAAAAAGCGAATGCGGTAAATCTTTAGCAACACGCAGATGGCTATACTTATATTCCTTAGGTCGAACTCAGGTTATCAGATTAAAAACAATTTCAACTTAACTGGCACAAGAGTGTTAACACGACACTAACCCGAAAAATTCACATGAATTTTTCGCCCAAAGAGCCGATTAATTCTAAAATTAAGATAATCAGTTAGTTATAATTTTAAGGACAACCAATTCACAAAGAATATAATACCCAAAAATGGGGAGTTTAAATCAATGTCATTTAGTTAAGCCAAGAACGTCATTGCGAGGGCGGAATTTTAAAATAAAATCAGCGTAGGAAAATGACAGCTAAGGTCGGACGTTAGTCAGACCGATTGGGGGGGTAGCTAGTCCGACTATCGTCTGACCTAAGAGTTTCTTGGTTAGGATACAGCGAAAAAAAACTGTTAATGGTAGGAACAGCCTGCCCCGTTTTTTTCGGGGAAGCAATCTCTAAATTAGAGACTACAGGATTAAGATGAACAGACTGCCGCACTTCGTTCGCAGTGACGAAAAGCTTAACTAAACGACATTGGAGTTTAAATTTTAGAATTGTCGGGGTTAACCCTGCCGTAAATGCCTGACAATCAACTGATATAAATTGTTCGCATCATTACTTATTCCAAACTCATGAATAATTCGGGCTAAGTTTTATAAAGGTTCTGCATTTTTAATACCCTTCTTAGTGCTTTAGAGGCTTTTGAGCAATCATTTCCCTCCCGAATAGTAACAAAAAAGCTAAGCAATCTAAAAAATCGTTTGCATATTTATAGTATGGGAAAAAATTTTGACGAAGAACGATTAAATATGGCAGAACAAATAGCTCAAATAGGCTATTTTGAAATGGACATAAAATCGGAGCAAATATTCTATTCCAAGGGTGCTCAAAAAATTCTCAATCTTGATTCATCGCAGCCTTTTTATTTTAATGACCTCGTAAACCTCATCCACCCTAATGATATTGGCAGAGTACACAGGGCATCCATTCAAGCAATTGAAAATAATTCCTTGTTTAGGTTAGAGTTTAGGATTGGACACTCTTTAGAAAACTTAGTCCATGTACTCGCTAATGGGAGAGTAAAGCTTAATGAAGAAGGGAAGCCGAACACAGTGCTTTGGAGTATTCAAGATATTACCAAGCAAAAAGCGTATGAAGAGGCCATTGAGCGAAGTGAGGCTCGACTAAAATATGCAGAACGAATTGCTAACCTTGGCAATTTTGAATGGCACTTTAAGACCAATAAATTTATTATTTCTGACGAAATATATAGAATATTAGACCTCGGAGTTACTGAGTTTGATAGTACCATGGCCAGTTTTATGAAATTTGTTCATCCTGGAGATGTTGCCAAAGTGGAGAAAGAGAATAAAGTTCGCAGGTACTCGAGCAAAACAAATCCTAACCCTTTTAATTTTAGAATTAAACGGGCTTCTGGTGAAACCAGGTATTTGTATTCAAAAGGGGAAACTATAATTGGGCCAGATGGCAAGGCTCTAAAGAGAGTAGGAATTCTGATGGATGTAACAAAACAAATTAAGCTTGAGAAAAAGCTTAAAGCTAACGAGAAGAGGAGGAGGGAACTGATTTCGCAGAGAGAGAAAATAGGGGCAGAAGCCATTATTTTTGGACAAGAAGATGAACGCCAACGTATGTCAATGGAAATACACGATGGTTTAGGGCAAATATTAACAGCGGTCTATTTTAATCTCAATCATTTGGAGGCAATTACAGAGCCTTATGAGAATAAAGAAATTGAAAAAAGCCTGAATGAGATATTTGATCTATTACAAAAATCAAGAACCTCTATTCGAGCCATTGCCAATAACTTAATGCCCCAAGTATTAATGAAATTTGGCTTGTTTGGAGCCGTACAAGCTCTGGTTGATGAACTTTTTGCAGCAACTCCGATCAAAATTTATTTAAAAGCCCCGGATAGTAAAATAAGATATGAGCAAAGCCAGGAAATAAGTATATACCGAATTATTCAAGAAGTTCTAAATAATACGGTAAAGCACTCTAAGTCTTCCGAAGTTAATTTGAGAATATCGTTGTATAAAAATTATTTAAATATTTACCTTACGGATAATGGTATTGGGTATGATTTGCAAAATGCAGAAACTTCTCAATTAAAAAGTAAAGGGGTTTCTAATATAAGGCAACGAATTAATTTTTTGTCGGGCAAGTTAATTTCTAAAATTCGCAATGGTTCCAAAGTGTTTATTCAAATTCCTGTAATTACAAATAGTTAATTTTTGTGCTAAGGTTTTTATTTTTCAGAAAGAAATAGTACTTTTTTGTATCTATTGGTATCAATAAAATTTTAATTAAACCAAACTGGTTATGAGTTCTAAAATTCGATTGTTAATGGTTGAAGATCACCAAATTGTTAGTGATGGGCTTTTAAAACTTTTACAAGACGAGAAAGACATTGAAGTTGTAGAAGTAATTGATAATGCACAAGATGCCTTGGTTTATATTGAAAACAATCAAATTGATATTGTGATGTCTGATATTACTATGCCAGGTATGTCTGGATTAGAGTTTACCCAAATTGTAGCTGAAAAATACATTACTCCTCGTGTACTTTTACTATCTATGCACGAAGATGAAGAGTATGTACTTACTGCAGTTGATAACGGTGCTATGGGCTATTTGACCAAAGACGTAAGACGCTCTGAATTATTAAAAGCTATTAGAAAAATTGCAGGTGGAGAAAAACACTTTAGTCCTAAAGTAACAGAAATAATGATTACCGGTTATGCTAATAGAGCTTCTCGGGTAAGAGCGGATAAAGACAAACCCGATTCTAAATTAACTGAACGCGAGCTGGAAATTCTTGATTTTATAGTAAAAGGGTATAGCAATAAGCAAATTGGATTTGAACTAGATATTAGTAAACGAACAGTGGATACCCACAGAACTAATATTATGAAAAAACTTGATGCTAAAAACACAGCAATGATTGTGAAAGAAGCTATGGATAGAGGCTTAGTATCTGACGATTGATGTAATAACCTGAGTTCGGGATAAGGAATAGCTGCCAGAAAATAAAATAGTAGGTGAGCTTTTAATATAAAAAGCAAAGATATAGTGGATTATTTCCTGCCTGCTGGCAGGTAAGAATTAACCCGTTAGTCCTACAAAAATCTAAGTTGTTTATGAAAGTTTCGATTAAAGCTGACAGCATTCCTTATCCCGAACTCAGGTTAATAACAAGGCTATTTTAAACTTTTTTATTTTACTTTAAAAAACGAAATTGTTTCTTTTAGTATTTCGGCTTGAGCATTCAATTCTTCTGAGTTAGCCGTCATCTCTTCAGAAATTACAGCATTTTCTTGCATTACATTATTTAGCTGTTGAAGAGCACCGTTTACTTGCTCAGCTCCACTATTTTGTTCTGCACTTGCAGTTACAATTTCTTTCATCAACTCAGTATTTTTTCTAATGCTGGGAATAACTTCCTTTAACATATCACCCGAATTTTGAGCACCAAGTACGCTTGATTCTGATACATCGTTTATTTGAGAAGCAGCTAATTGGCTTCTTTCTGCTAGTTTTCTAATCTCACTTGCCACTACTGCAAATCCTTTTCCATGCTCTCCTGCCCTGGCTGATTCAACAGCTGCATTTAAGGCTAAAAGATTCGTTTGCTGAGCTATTTCACCTATAACACTTATCTTTTCAGCAACTAATTCCATAGATTCGGCTGTACTATTAACAGCTAGGCTACATGTTTGAATATTTTTTGCAGCTTCAGTTGTATTTTTTTCTGTTTGTTTGGCTTTTTCTGTGTTTAGCTGGAAACTAGCTGAAATTTGTTTCATAGTAGCTGAAACTTCTTCTGCGGAACTAGCTTGGTCGTTTGCACCTTCAGACATTTTTTGTGAAAATCCGGCTATTTTGGCACTAGCTTCTGCAATTTGAATGGAAGCTGTTTGAATATTTCTAATAATCTCGTTTAGCCTCTTTGTCATTTGCTCGATCGAAGCATATAAACCTGTGGCTTGTTTCTGCTCATTAAACGAATAGGTGAGGTTGCCATTTGATATTTGAGAGGCGATGGCAATAACTTCGTTGGGCTCTCCTCCCAATTGTTTAATAATTCCGCGTGCAATAATAATTGCAATAATAATTGCAACAAAAACTATTGATACAATGATTATTATGTTAATAATGAGTGCTCTTTTTGCTTTGCTCTGTAACATGTTGGTATTAACAATTACATCTCTAGCAATTTTATTTTCAACTTCTTTAAGCAGGTTTATTTTTTTTGTTATTGTTTCAAACCAATACTTAGCATTTACTTCAAAGCCACCAATTGCAGCATTAGCAAAAGCGATTTTCCTCATCTCATTAACCATTTCCACTTCAGCAACGTTCATTTTATCTGAATATAAATTAGCCTGCTCTTTAGAAGCATAGGTCAGGAACACATCTAAATAATTATTTTGTGCGGTAACTAATGAGCTAAACTTATTAAACATCTCAATTCCAAAGCTATCGGCTAAAAAGGTGTTAGTTAAAATTGCTCTTTCTATTCCACTACGTTCTTTTGCTTTTAAAAAATTAACGTAGGCTGATAAGTTAGTTGTAATTATGGCGTTGGTACTTTGTGTTGATATGTTTCCGATTAAATTTAGAAAATCATTATTCATTTGGGTATAATAGCCCAAGGCTTGGTTAATATCTATGGTTTGGCCAATAACGGATTTTCTATGTTCTAGAAGTTTGCTCCAATGTGAAGTTGCTATTAATAGCTTTTTGTTAAAGCTTTCACCATATTGTGTTAGGTCGCTTTTGGCAATGGTGCTTTTTACCTCTTCTAATGCCGTATTCGTACTGAATTTCTGAGAGGTTAACTCTGGCTCAAACTCAGAGCCGTTGCTACTTAGATATCCTGCTGAGTTGCCTCGTTCTTTTTGGGTTTCGTGTATAAATGCACCAATTTTTTCGCTCAAGTTAACTAGTTGCGTTAGCGTTTGCATTTCTTGAGATATTCTTTGTTTTTCAATAACGGTACTTATAGAAAAATATAATAATCCTGCTATTGGAAAAATGAGCATAATTAGCAATTTCATTCCAAACTTCAGGTTTTCAATACTCTTCATACTGTAGTTATTTTGGCAGCAATAAATATAATCTTTTTCACGGACTTGGCCACTTACATGAAATAATTCATTGCTAAATCTATTTTGTTAATATTAACCTGATTCGTATTAACCGATATTTTTAATCACATAATTAGTTTAAAGAGAGTTGATTGCGAAAATTATTTTTGCGATTTATTGAGGTCGGGTTAATAGCTGAGACCAATTTTAGTAAACAGATACTATTATTCATTGTGAAAGTATCTTATTGATTTCTAACTGGTAATCTTTGTTTTCACTCATTTTATGATGGTCTGCACCTTTAAGAATAATGAGTTTATCTGAACCCTTAAAATCTTCTTTAAGTTTATAAGAACACTCAATGGGAATGAGTTTGTCTTTATCGCCATGAAAAATTGTGATGGGTACTCCAACCTTTTTCAGAAATTGGTCGGTTGTTAATGTGTACCTTAATGCAAACTCTGGCAAGAGCGGATAGTGTAAGTTGAGCATATAGCTCATATTATTATAAGGGGCTTTCAAAATTAATTTCTGAGGATGGTTTTGCGAAGCAAGTTTAGCTGCTAACCCTGTACCCAATGAATAACCTGTGATTATAACATTCTTTTCATCGTAATTTTTAATTAGTTCGTTATAGACTTTCTGGATGTCCTCATGTAATTGGTTCTCACTTGTTATTTTGCCTCCACTCTTTCCATACCCTCGGTAGTCGAAAATAAAGCAGTTGTAATTATTATCTATAAATGGTTTGGCAGCTCTTCCCCAGCTTGCCAAAGAACCTGCATTTCCGTGGAGGTAAAAGACCAACCCTTTGGCAGAATCAGCTTTAAAGAGTAACCCATTGATAGCGATATTGTCATCAACATTAACATTTAATTCTTCGAATGGGATATCGTACTTAAAAATGAAATTAGACTCTAGTTTTTCAGGGTAGAAGAGTAGTTTTTCCTGCGTAAAGTAGATCAAAGTAATTATAACCACATATATTATGGCAATGATTGACCCTGCCCATATTAGTATTTTCTTTAACATTTTGGTGTTTGGCTTGTTTGTAGATACTAAAGCTAAGGTTAATAAAACATGCTGCCAAACATAGCTATGTTTAAAGCAAATACCTTAACATTATCTACTCGAATGCAGCAATTTCTATCGGCAAATGTGCTAATTTAGCAAGACCAATCAACCGATAGTCATTTTTATGATTGCAGCAAAAAAAGCAAAATCAAGTTTGGATATTTCTTTATTAAAAGAAGCTTATAAGTTAATGAGCACAGCCAAGCGCATGGCTGAAAAATACGATGAAGAAAAGGAGTTTTGCAGCACCTATGTGCATAGTACAAGCCGAGGTCATGAGGCCATTCAGTTGGCAGCAGGAATGCAACTTCGATCTACAGATTATGCGGCTCTTTATTATAGAGACGAATCTATTTTATTAGGGATAGGTATGCAGCCCAATGAGCTTATGATGCAAATGATGGCTAAAAAAAACGACCCTTTTACAGGAGGCAGGTCGTATTACGGGCACCCTGCCTTAAAAAGAGAGGGTTTTCCCATCATTCCTCACCAAAGTTCTGCTACAGGAATGCAGGCTATTCCTGCAACGGGAATGGCGCATGCTTTAAGTTATTTGGAATCTCAGGGTATGGGAAAACCCGGAGAGCCAATTGTACTTTGTTCACTAGGTGATGGCTGCGTAACAGAAGGGGAAGTGGCAGAGGCTTTTCAGATGGCAGCATTACATCAATTACCTATTATCTATTTGGTGCAAGATAATGACTGGGGAATTTCTGCAACAGGCAAAGAAATGCGTAGTATGGATGCCTTTGAGTATGCGGCAGGTTTTAAAGGTCTTAAAAGAATGCGTGTAAATGGGGCTGATTTCACTGATTCATTTAAAGGTATGGAAAAAGCCATTGCTTTTGTTAGAAAAGAACGGAAGCCTGTTTTGGTTCATGCAAATTGCGCTTTACTTGGGCATCATACTTCTGGAGTACGAAAAGAGTGGTATCGGTCGGAAGAAGATTTAAAAAAGCATGAACAGTTAGATCCTGCACCTGTTTTAAAACATCAGTTATTGGATGCTAACGCAACTTTAAAATCAATTAAAGCAATCGAAAAGGAAGCATTTGATTTTGTTGAATCTGAATATGAGATGGCTAAATCCTCTGAAGACCCTGATATTTCTGAATTCGACTCCCATGAATTTGCACCTACAAGCATTACACAAGAAAAGGGCAACCGCACGCCCAATAATGGAACTAAGGAAGTAATGGTAGATGCTGCCTTGCATGCCATAGATGATATTTTACGGATTCACCCTGAAGCTTTACTATACGGCCAAGATGTTGGAGGAGCCTTGGGAGGAGTGTTTAGAGAGGCGGCCACCCTTACCCAAAAGTATGGGAAGGAACGAGTATTTAATACACCCATACAAGAAGCTTATATTGTAGGCTCTACAGCTGGCATGGCGGCAGTTGGAGTTAAACCAATTGTTGAAATTCAGTTTGCAGACTATATGTGGGCTGGTATTAACCAATTGGTAGAAGAGCTTTCTAAAAGTTGTTATTTATCGAAAGGTAAATTTCCAATTCAATCCTTAATTCGTATTCCAATAGGAGCGTATGGTGGTGGTGGCCCTTACCATAGCGGAAGTGTTGAATCTACTTTATTAAATATTAGAGGTATTAAGGTTATTTACCCAT